>ERZ650310.5-NODE-5-length-59560-cov-7.097236_pt1 | contig 59560 bp, 92 predicted proteins | sample MGYA00376246_ERZ650310 | MGnify/ENA primary metagenome ERZ650310 (study PRJEB26733, sample SAMN07839286) | wastewater metagenome | biome: small river; feature: stream; material: water | place: USA: North Carolina | collected 2016-03-01 ...
ATCTTGCTCCATCGCCTCGCGCACCAGCGAGGTCACGGGCTTGAACAGTTCGCTCTTGGCGTTGACGGAGATACCGACCGACAGTGCGACCGTCGGATAGATCCGTTCCGCTGGCGCCTTCATATGGTCGGGTAACCCTGACGGGTAACCGCGGTCCTGCAGCCAACGATGCGAATAAGCACGCATCTTCAGCTGCAAAAACTCGGATTGCGTGCGCGCGTGGTGAAGCGCGACCAGCGCCTCGGCGTCAGTAGTCGGCTGCGGCATGTTCGGAGAAACATGCTTCCATAGTGCCCTGACGCCGGCGACGTCGACTTGCTCCAGACAGCGCCGCATTTCCGCGGAGTGCTGCATGGTTACCCCACAAGCGTCAGGCGAGAGCCGCAGAGCCAGGCCTCTTTGGGGTCGCCGTCTGCGTTAAACAGTGTCACCTTGTAGTGCGGCGAGGCTTCAAAGCTGCCATCCGCGGGGGCACCGGGAGGGAAGTCGCTGACTTCAGCAATGACGCCGGGGTTCACCAGATCGGCGACGTTGCTGCCGTCGGCGAGGAAGCCGGTGTCGTCGGCCAGGTCGGCAACGGTGACTGAGTCTCCAACAGAGAACATGTGAACTCCTTAATCGAGCGAAATAGCCGTCGAGGTCGACAGCTGCGGGGTGACGCCGTTGCCGGCGGTGATGTTCGGAGTGACGGTGCCCGAGAACAGGATCGCGGATGCACCGCCGCCGGACTTACCAGTCGTGAAGTGCGTGATCGTGCCGGAGCCACCGGTGCCGGCGGGGGCAGCGATGGTGGCTGCGGGGTTGACGCTGCCGGTGCTTGCCGTGGTCCAGCCGGTCGAGCGCGCCACGTTGACGCGGGCGTACGACGTGTAGGTCGTTTCGCTGGTGGACTGCGAACCGCTGTCGCCGGGGTCGGCGGTATGCAGCGCGACCACGATGTTGGTCTCCGGCGAGGACGACGCGTTGATGGCGTAGTTCGCCCAGGTCGTAGCCGAGAAGATCAGGTTCAGGATGGCGTTTTCAGTAACGTCGGCGATAGACATAGTCAGTGGTCCTCTTGGCTAGAACGGTGGGAAGCGCCAGGCTTGCGAGTTGGCGACGTTGCGACGGACGGACTCGGTGCCTGCAAACGAGATCGCGTTGCGAAACTTCCGTAGATGGTTCAGGCCGAGAGCGGGATTGGTGTAGGGCTTCGCCGGCTGCGACATCATTCGGCCGACGAGGCCATCGAGCAGTGAGGTGGCGTACTTGTTCATGATCCACTGCGGAAACTCCGGAAAACCATCCGGGTCCACGGGATCGTCGATCGTCAGCACGACGGTAGCCGTATAGGTGCTGTCTTCAGAGGGCGCGTGGGCGAGAACGATTTCGCCGGGCGTGTCCATCATGGCAGCAATGGGCCTGTCGTCACTGTTGGTGACGCCGCTCAGGCGGACGATCGCCGACGTGCTCTGCGGTTCGATGTAGTAGACCGCGGACGCGTCGTTGGCGGAGCTCACCGCGAACTCGATGTCTTCCTGCCAGATGTTCGATTCCTGCAAGAACTGGTCGACGGTGTTGTAGAGCTCGAGCAGCAATACCGTGTCGAGCGCGCCAGGGAGATGCACGCGGGCGTTCTTCATGAGGCGCTCGGTGTCCAGGCTCATGACAGCATCGCCAGTTGCGAGGTAAACTTGCCGATGAACGCCGAAGCGCGGGCGTCCTGCGTGTCCTCTTCATCGCGCAGCTGGGCATAGCCGACGATGAAGTAGACGAACGGCACGCGATACTGCTCGTCCATGTCGAACGCGGTCGACGCGGCGATATCGGCTTCGGCGAAACTCGGAAGCGACGTGCTCTCAAGGAACAGGTCGGCGCGCAGCCGGCGTGCCGTCAGAATACCCATGTTCAATGCGGAGACGAGTTCTGCGTCAGAGTAGCGGTAGGTCTCCACCAGATCCTGTAGCAGCACGCGAGCCTCGGCCACGTAGTCTGCAACGGTGTCAAGCGCCATCGGCGGCTCCGGCTTAGCTGGCCGGAGGGGTCGAACTCGGAGCCTTACCGGTCAACACGAAGTTGAGCAGCGAGGAAACCCAAGTCAGGGCGCCGGAGATGGCGACCGCGATCGACGGCGACACGAAGTCCTGCCACCAGCCAGCCATTGCGAGCGAGCCGATCGCGAAGATCACGACGTTGAGCCACTGGGCAGCGCTCATGTTCTTAAGGTCAATCATCAGCAGTCCCTCGATGTGATCAGGAGAAAGAGGGGGAGCTGTTAGGCTCCCCCTTCACTCGTTAGGCCGGGGTGATGATCGCCTGGGCCAGTGCGGTGCCGTCGACGACTTTGTAGCCGTAGACTTGCAGGCCGCGCATGATCGTGCCGAACGTCTGCTCGGAACGCATGGTCTCCATCTTCGTCATCTGCGATGCGAAGGTGAGACCGTGGGCGTGGCCGGCGTACATCGCGTACTCACCCGCCGCCAGACCGCCGGAGACGCCGGCAGGCAGGAGGTTGGAGGTGTACAGCGTGAAGCGGTCGACCATGCCGATGCGGCCGTTGCGCAGCATCGAGGTGGCGTCGCCCGAGAGATAAGCCTCACGGAGCTCCGACATCTTGATCAGCGTGGCAGCCCAGGTCGGCAGGACGATCCAACGACCCGTCTCCGGGATGTTGCGCTCGTCGAGCACCTGGCCAAGGCGCAGGATCGCGTCCACGATCTCGACTTCGCCGGAAGCCGGGCTGCGCGCGGTGAGCGCCAGCGGACCCGTCGAAGTGACACCGAGGTTGATGTTGGCGCTGATGGCACCAGCGGTCGCGCCGCGGTTGGTGGTTGCGGTGGCCTGGTTGAGGATGCCCGCGAGGACCGCCGTATCGATGGTGATCTTCATCTGCTCCGCGGCGTCGTCGGACCACATGCTGAGCAGATTGAGGTCGCTCTGCACGTCCATGACGTCGTCGAGGATCGTGTTGAAGTACTTGCCCTTGTCGATCGACAGTTCGACGACGTTGCCGCTCGGGCGCTGAAGCGTCAGCGACTGGTCGGCCGAGTAGTCGGCGATCGTGATGGTCGGCTTGGTCCGGATCTTGACCTTGTCGCCCTGGTTCTTGATCTCACCTTCGTAGTCGGTGTTCGAGATCGCGGCCAGAACGGTCGAGGCGTAGAACTTCTCGACCAGCTTGCCCGACCAGATTTCGGGAATGAAGCCAGTCGACTGGAGGGTGTTGCCTGCGACGGTGAACGGATATGCGCTGGTGCCCAGCGTACTGCCGGTTGGTGCTACTGGAAATGCCACTGTTGTTGGTCCTGAGAGAAGAGGTTACCTGATCCGCCCCTCTCGCATCGCGTCGAAGATTTGAGCTTCGATGCGGTTCTTCTCCGCTTCGCGTCCACGGAATCTTCCCGCGGTTGCTTCGGCGTAGAATTGCGAAATTTGGGCGTGTGTGAAGGTGGGCTTCTCAGCAGGGGCACTTGCCGCTGCAGTCTTCGCTCTGCCTGGCGCCGCGAAGGTCTCGAGCGGGATCTTGCTGGACGTTGCGTCCGCAGGAGCCGGCTCACCCTGTGATGCGGGGGCCAAGGCAGCCTCTTGATCGAGGAAGCCTTTGAAGAAGGCCAGCACGCGAGGAGTGTTGTTCTGCTCGTACGCTGCCTTCAGCAGTTCATGTCTGATAGCACCAGAATAAAGATCTGGCAACGCCAACCATGAATGAAATTCTTGTGCAACATTGATGTCACGCCAGTGCGGGATTCTTTCGTCGAGCGTTGCTTCAAGGTTACGACGCGCCTGTGCAGAGGTCACTTCCTGCGTGCCTTGCACCTGCGCCTTGATCGACGCGAGCTCCCTCTTCAGCGCGGCGACTTCCGGCGAAAGCTCTTCCTTCGCCTTCTTGGCGACGACGCCGAGAAATTCCGAGCCGTACTCGTTGACTTCTTCCGGCGTCAGCAAGCTCTGCGGCTGCAACTCGCGCGACGTATCGTCGGGCCTCTGACTCTGAAGCGTTGAGATCAACGACTGCATGCTTGCGAGCTGGTCACTCATCGCACGGATGTCGTTCTCGGCGCGCTTGTAGCGGCCCTCCATCGACTTGTAGCGATGCTCCCAGTTCACTTCGGAGGCGGGTGCGGGGGTTACTTCGGGGGTAACTTCGGGCGTGATCGACGGCGTAGCGGCAGCGACGGGGGCCTCGGCGGGTGCAGGTTCGGGTGCCGGGGCGGGTTCGGCCGAGGCGGCATCGGGGGTTACTTCGACGATGCCGTTCGCCTGCCTGAAAGCAGCGTCTGCCTGTTCGGCAGCGCGGCGGACGGCGGCGGGGATGTGGGCGTTCGGGTCAATCTTGGTAGAGGCGGGGCGCATGGTATTCTCCATCAGCGCCACTCACGGCTTTAGCGGTAAGTGGGGCTTTTTGTTTTTTCGATGCTGTCGGCCATTTTGGTGCACTCAGCGAGAAGGCGGCGGAGCGACGCACATGCTTGGGCGCGGCCTTGGGCGACCTGAAGCATGTCGGGTGGGGATTGGATGCACTCGTCGCGTCTGTTGTCGGTGTGCTCGACAAACGCGGAAATAAAGTTCGCCCATTCTTCGGGGGCGCGGCGCGCGACGTGCGCGGCGGCGAGGATAAGCCGGCGGTCGTTCAATACTTGATCCTGCTCATTTCCATCACAGACGGCGTGTCCAGGGCGCTCGCGCCACTCGGCGTCGCCTTCGCGTAGTTGTTGATGGAGCGTTGGAATGCTTCGCCGGCGGTGAGCTTCGTCAGCGCGTGGCGGTTGGGGAGCAGCTCTGAACTGCCCCCCTTCCCTTTTTGCTTGGTGAAGCCCTTCACGACTAGCCGTACGAAGCGGTGACGGTCGCGGCGGACATGGTCACCAGGCCGCTGCCGCTGACTACACACATGTATTCGCCCTGCGGCTTGGCAGTAGCGGTCAGCGTGAGCACAGCCTTGCCGGTCGTATCGGTCAGCACCTGCAGGATCTTGTTGGCGGTGATCGACGCTGCGATTGCGCCGGTCGTGGCCGCCAGGCCCGTCGAGTAGGTCGTACCGGTGATGCTGGCCCCAGTTGCACTGGTGGTCATGTAGACGGTGACCATGCGCACGCCGGGATCAGGGAACTGGATGGTGAACGTCGCGACGTTAGCGGCGCCGGCTGCGATGGTGATCTTCGCAGTCTTGTTGCCATACAGGCCAGAGAGCAATCGCTCCTGGTCCTGCTTGTCGGCTTTTAGGATGCCCATTGAAATTCTCCGTGATGCTTGGGGTTACTTGCCGGTGACGCCGGGACGGCGCGGATTGGCGGACTGCTTGCCGAACATGTGTCCGGAGCCGCCCTTGGCAAACTTTCCGCCAGCGCCTGACTTGGTGGCGGTCTGGCCGGGGGTTTGGGTGCCGGCATGTTGCTTGCCGAACATCTTCGTTGAGCCGCCTTTGGCGAACGAAGCCGCTTTGGTCGAGATCTGCTTACTCTTCGCCATCGATGTCTCCTCTGATTGGCGTGTTACCCCACGCCACCTGCGATGGAGGTCCGCGGACCCATATCGCCAGTAACAGTGGACCCTTGCTGGCCGCCCTGCGCCTGCGCGCCGGCCTGTGCCATGTTCTGCATCTGCTGCGCCTGTTGCGCGGCCTTCAAATCTGCGGAGCTGGGGACGACTTGCTCGCCCTCGATGCCGATGCTGTCGGCGACCTTGCGAAGGATGACCGCGCGGCCCTCGGCGCCGATGATCTGCGCGTCGATCGGATTGGCGGTTGCCTGCAAGAACTCGATCTGGCGGCTGCGTTCTGTCTCGCGCTGGATGGCGACGTTCACACCCTTGACGCGGATCGTCTCTTCGCCGGTCAGCATGCCCGACGTGTCCGTCAGCATGATCATGTCGAACAGGCTGGAGAGGAGCCCTTCGAACACGTCACGGTCGACGTTGGCGGCGACCGTCTGCAGGATCTTCGAGGCGTTGCCCATCAGCATCGCCAGGCCCGACGCGGTACGGCCAGCGCCGCCCGACGTATTGCCGGACAGGTACTTCGGGATCGCCGAGAGCTCGTCGGCGATATCGCTGAACTTCTGATAGGTTGCGAGCAGCTCGCCGGCGTTGGAGTTCGGCTGGAAGAAGTCGATCGGCTTCTGCGATCCGCTGTTGTTGCCCATCGGATCGGAGGTGACGCGCCAGCGCTTCCACGGATACAGGTCTTCGCCGTCTTCGTCGGGTGAGAGGCGGTCGGTGTTGACCACCACCTGGGGGCCTGAGGAGATCGACAGGTTGTTCACCAGCGCGCGCAGCGTGGCGTTGCAGACTTCCTGGATGTCACTGAGGATATCCGGGAGACCATTACCCACCGGCGTGCCGGGGACTTTCTCGAAGCTCGTAATGAAGTACGGATGTCGCTTGCGCGGGCTCGGCGAGAACTGCACTTTGATGACGTGGCGGCCGATGACCCAGCACTGGACCATGTAGTCGCGCATCTCGTCGGGGATCTGCTTCTTGTCCATCCCGTACTCGAGCAGCATGCGGCCTTGTACGTTGCCGTGGTACTCGAGGCAGGTGATCATGCCGGACCGGTTCATCACCGGATTCTCACGGCTCTCCTGGTTGGCACGTTCCGAGTCCGTCGTGTCCCAATCTTCGCTCAGGCCGCCGCGACCATACTCGTCGAGCACGGCGCGGATCGCTTCCTGATTGTAGCCCGGCAAATCGAGAAGGTCGTTCAGGTCGGCGCGGGTCACGCGCGTGCGCTCGATCACCGCGGCGTCTTCGATATCCGCGCAACCGGGCGTCCACCATAGATCGAACGGAGATACGCGCTGCCAAAAGAGCCTCGGCTTCTGTTGGATGGTAGCCCTGCCCCCTTCCCACACCACCGACGGCACGATGCGCACGACGGGGCCTTTGATGCAGGCAAACGGGAACATCGGTAGGTCGACGAGGAAGGCGGCGAGCGCCTCGTAAAATTTTCCTTCGGCCAGGATCTCTTCGATCTTGTCTTCGGCGATCTTGGCCTGGGCGGCGGCACGCTTCTTGGCGGCCTCGCGCGCGGCTTCCATCAGCTGGAAGGTGCGATCGCGGATTGAGGTAGGGTCGATGGGCTGGCCGGCCTGCGCCTGGGTCTGCGCCTCGACGCCGACGAGCTGGCTGATGCTGGCGATGATCTCTGGCGGAACATCCGGATCGTCAGGCGGAGCGAGTCCCCACGGCCGATCGTTGGAGAGGTAGACGTCGCGCAACAGCGAAGATGCGCCGCGGCACTTCATCGAGATCAGCCGCGCGTAGACGTCGGAACCGCCGAACTGTTTGATCTCGGCAAGTTTCTGCGCGTCGTACTGGCCATTGAATGTGCGAAGCGCCACCAGCAGCCGCTCGGACCAGCCGGCGGTGGCGTTGTTGCGGTGCTGTTTGAAAATGTCAAATTGCGTGCGGACGTAGGAGGCGAGCGAGTTCAACGTCGCACTGTCCACCGACTGTGCGCTCGCAGCTTTAGCTTCATCCTGCGCTTTGATCGCGGCGTTGAGCTGCGCCGGAGGCACTACCCGCAACACGCCGCGCCCACCAAAGGCCTCGACCATGAAGCCTAGGTACAGTATAGACGCAGCACCGGCAATCCATATCTGGTATCACGAAGGTTACATGGCGTCAACACCTGTATTAGCCCCGAGTAACAGCGACCTCTCGCTAGTAAAACTCGCGCGCGAAATCGCGATGGATATTCAACCACTCGAAACTATACTCAAACAACACTCAATCACCGACGAAAAATGGGAAGAACTACAGCGAAACGGAAGATTCCAGGCGCTACTCGGCAGCGAAGTTGAAGCCTGGAATACCGCCCTCAACACCCACGAACGGGTCAAGTTGAAGGCGGCTGCGATGATGGAAGAGTGGTTGCCCGAACTGAATAATCGCATCCACGATCGCGACGAGGCGCTGCCGGCGAAGATCGAAGGCGGCAAGATGCTGGCGAAGATCGCTGGTATGGGGCTGCCTGGTCAGGCCGAAGGGGTCCAGGCTGAACGCTTCACGGTGACGATCAACCTGGGTCCGCAGGTGGCGCCCCTCGAGTTCACCAAAGAGGTCAATGCCAAGGTGATTGAGGGCGAGGTTGTCGCCTCCAAGTAAGGTGCTCTCCAGAAGCGAATACCTAAAAGAATGGCGCAAGAAGAACGCGAAGCGCATCGCGGCTTACGAGAACGCCCGCCGAACCACCCAGGCAAATCGAAGAAGTTTGAAGAAGTACGGGATCTCTCTCAGGCAGCGCAACAGAATGCTGCGCGATCAGGGGTATCGCTGCGCCGGATGCCGTTCGAAGAAAGACGGGCATTGGCATACTGATCATTGCCATCGCACGGGCCGGGTGCGCGGCGTGCTTTGTAGGCCGTGCAACATCGCGCTCGGTTTCGCCAAGGACCGCCCGTCGACGCTGAGACGTCTAGCCGATTATCTCGAAAAATAACTTTGATGAGACTCATAGAGAACCTCCGATCTCTATGCAGTCGTCATGGCGCAAGAAATAACTGCAGAGAAACGGCGCGAATACGGTCAGCGCTGGAAGGATAGAAACCCCGAAGCCGCTAAAGAGTCGCACCGCCGCGCGCAATTGAAGTGGCGAGCGGCTAATCGTGAGAAAGTACGAGAGCGGCAGCGGGAATGGGCAAAAGCCAACCGCGAAAAAGTCAACGGCTACCGCCGCAAACAGCACTACAGGACGAAGTACGGCCTAACCGAAGAGGGGCGGAACGCGATGATCGCCGCGCAGAACTTCAAGTGTAAAACTTGCGCTGCGGATTCGCCGGGGAATAAGCGTGGGTGGGTCGTAGATCACTGCCACGCTAGTAATAAAGTCCGCGGCATCCTCTGCCACGACTGTAACCTCGCCCTCGGGCACGTCAAAGACGACGTCGTGATCCTTGAGAGCCTCATTAAATATCTCAGGGAGAACTAGAATGCCCGCAATTAACTATTCCGCACCGGCCACTTGTGCTCGGTTTATGCAGTCCGCCTGTTTCGGTAGATTAATCGCGGGGCCGGTCGGAAGCGGTAAGACCACAGCGTGCCTTTTTCGAACTCTTCAGGCGGGCGTGCGAGCAAGCCCCTGCCCCCGACGGGCTACGTTACACGCGCTTTGCGATCGTGCGACAAACCCTCAAGCAATTAAAGGACACCGTCATGAAGGACATAGTGTCCTGGCTCGACGGCATCGCGACCTACAAAGTGTCGGACAACACGATCTACATCACTATCGGCGATGTTAGGTCTGAATGGTTGCTCATACCGCTGGATTCTCCGGATGATCAGAGGCGGCTGCTGAGTATGCAGCTCACGGGAAGTTGGTTGAGCGAATCAATCGAGATGGATGTTGGTTTGGTCGACTCGATCGCCGGCCGTCTCGGCCGTTATCCGTCGGCGGCGATGGGTGGTGCTTCTTGGTTTGGTTGGGTAGCTGACACCAACATGCCCTCCGAAGGTAGCGACTGGCATAAGTTCATGACCGTGCCCGCCCCAGATGTTCAGGTTTTCATTCAGCCTGGTGGGCTCGAGCACAACGCCGAGAACCTGAACTGGCTCACCCAGACGACTGAGACGCTGAAGCTGCCGCTCGATGATCCGAAGCGCCTAGCGCAAGGTCGGACGTATTACGAGCGGCTCGCCCGCGGTCACGGCAGTGACTGGGTACGCCGTTACGTCCACGCGCAGTACGGTAATGACCCGTCGGGTACCGCGGTGTTTCGTGAGAGCTTTAACCGGGCGTTTCATGTTGTGGAAGATCTGACGCCGGTCTCCGGCCTGCCGCTGATTATCGGGCAGGACTTCGGGCGCGACCCGTGCAGCGTGATTTGCCAACTCGATCATAAAGGGCGGCTGCTGGTGCTTCAGGAAGTTGTTGCTGAAGACATAGGGCTCGAGCTGCATATCGAGAAGGCGCTGCGTCCCGCGCTGTTTCAGGAGCGCTACCTCGGCCGCGCAATCGCGATGGTGGGCGATCCTTCCGGCGTCTCGAAGAGCTCCATCTACGAGGAGACCACGTTCGACGTTCTGAAACGTCTCGGCATGAACGCGTTCCCCGCACCGACCAACGACATCGACCCACGGCTGCGGGCTATCGAAGCGTTCCTTCTTGGTCAGCGTGACGGTGGCCCAGCGATCCTGTTTGACCGCGACAGGTGCCCGGTCCTCGTGCGTGCAATGGCTGGCGGCTATCGCTATGCCAAGACACGCGCTGGCGTACGCAAGCCCCTGCCCGACAAAAACGAGTATTCGCATATTATCGACGCGCTCCAGTACGCATGTCTGGCGGCCCATGGCGGCATGTCGGGATATTTCGCCAAGCGGATGGCGCACCGGCCGCGCTCGACGCGCCCGAAGATGACGGCGGGCGCCTGGACCTAGGCCTGCTCGGGCGGTTCCGGCTCGTCGTGAGTCGATCCGGCAACCACCGATTCGTTGTAGCGTGACGCCAGAAAGTTCACCGATCCCAACGCCAGCGTCGTCATGACCTGGCCAGTGTTCGCGGGCTCCCACGTCGAGTTCGCGATGCCGTCCGACCCGACGATGGCGAGGGCAGCGAATATGACCTCGCCCCGCTTCGCGCGCTCGAGCGTCTCTTCCAGCATCGCTATGACGGGCGGCACGGTATCAAAGTTCGTTGGTTTGATCCGTTCCTCGGTGGCACGCTGAACTGGTTCCTTGGGGAATTTGATCACGTCGCCCATTACAGATCCTTGATCCAATATTGGGCCGAGACGTGGCCCCAGGGGGATGCCGGCGTAAACATTCTGTAGCCGGCGCGGATGATGTTGTTCGCGGAGTGCGGGTTATCGCGGGTGTCGGTCACGATGCGCTTCCAGCCCAGCCGCCTGGCCTTGGCGTGCATTGCGCGCATCAGTCGGAGCTGCAGCTCGTTTCCGCGGTGCTTGGGGTCGACTCCGACGCGGTAGAAGTATCCGACGTGCTTACCGAGGATGGATTGCTTGAGCCCCAAAAACCCAACGGGGTGGTCGTCCAGCTCAGCAAGCCACCAATATCCGTCGTCGTATTTGGCCTGCTTCGCGAGATCGCGGAAGGTGATTTCGTGGAGCCGCGTGAGCGCTTCATATTCGTCATCTCCGTCGACCTCGCGGATGCGATACATCGCAGGCTTGTTTGTTAGACGCCGAAATAGGAACGGGTCAGAAGCACACCGGCATGAACCGTCGGGTCGACGGCTGCGTGATTCTCGGGTGACTCGGAAAAGCCAATCAACGCCTGCGCGCGATTGTAGCCGGTCGCAACCCACGCGGCCACGGCGCCGGACTCCGGATCGCGGCCCAATACGTTGAAATACAGCGCGGTGTAAAACGCAGCGTTAGCCGTGGTCGACGGTGACACGTTGCCATAGAGGGCAATGGCTTCTGCGCTGACGAGGAAGGCCGCGGCCATTGCCTGCAAGTTCGGCACTGTGCCGTCGTCGAACAAAGCGACATTGCTTGCTAAACCGGGCTTATCGGGTGTCCGGGCGAACGCTGCCCGATAGAGCCGATATACTGCACCCAAGTTCCCGTAATAGTCGAACGCAACGATGTCGTCGTTGCACAGCAGCCGATCAACAACATTGTTGTTGTACAGCGTCGTCCCGGCCGGCTGCTGGAAATTCACGATGCCCGATGGCTCGGCGCGCGAGTAGACGGCGCCGGCGGCGTTCGCGTTGATCACTTCATAAGTATGGTTTTTGATGATCTGGGTAGCCACTAATACACCTCACAAAGCCGGGGGACCGCCCAGCACGGATCAGATTAGGATTCCCTGCACGCGCAGGTGCTCAAACAGGCGGCGGACGAAGAACCCGCGGGCGATCGACACGACGGTGAAGATCACGCCAATCAGCAAGTTCGTGTGCAGCTCGACGTGAAGCCCAAACCACGGGAAGACGGTCATCTGCGTCAGCACGGCGATGGCGTATCCGATCGCGGTGCTAAGACACGTCTCCGCAAAGGACGCCTTGCGGGTCTGCTTCATGCGGCCTTCTCGGCGAGCTGACGATTCAGTTCCCGCGCCACCCACTCGCCGAGCGAGTTGACGCTGTAGAACACGCGCTTGCCCAGCTTGACGTGTTGCGGGCCCCTCTTCTGGCTGCGCCAGGTTGCGAGCGTCTCGACGGAGTTCAGCTGCAGGATCGCAGCCATCTCGTCTTCGGTGAGTAGGCCAATATTGCTGCGGACTTGCGCAGCGCGCCCGCGGATCTCTTGCTCGTCGTCAGCCATGAATCCCTCTAGTGATTCGGTATGGCTACGCTCTAAGAGGCTATGGTTTCGTATGGGTCTAACCGGAAGATTTATTTTAGTGGCGAGTGATGGCGTCGAACCACTCCAGGTCGAGCACGACCCACGGACCATCAGGGTGTTTTATGACGACGGTGACCGCGTCATCCGTATCGGTGACGTCGTCGCCGTGCTCTCCATACATCTCGGTGAATGGTGTGATGCGTCCGTCATCGAGGATCGCAACCATCGACTCGCGGTCGATAGCGGCGATCGGCTCTATGAGGATTTCGTCCTCACCAGCTTCAACCCCAAGCCGCCTGAATGTGGTCGCCATCCCAAATAGAACTCCGTCGTGCCGTTCCAGTAGGAAACAAACGGCAGCCGCAACCACTTCGTTTTGATGATCGCCCAACGCCAGCCGAACTGCTGGGGCCTGCAGTCGCGGCCCGTGGTCTTGAGCACCGGCGCGCTACCAACCACCGTGTAGTTCCTGTCCTCGACGCCAATCACGAACCCGACAAAATTCATCAGCGGGTTACGGCACACGAACCAATAGAACCGCCTGAGCCACACGTTGGTCACGTCGGGCAGATATGGTTCGCCGTTGTTGATCTCCGGCACCGACCAGCCGTGCGGCCCTTGCAGCCACCAGATCGGATTGATCTTCTTGGTCCAGGGAATCATCACGCGATCCGTCATGGTGACGGTCTCGTTCACGGCCAGGTACTTGTCGTGCAGGTACACCGGGACACCGATTGCGAACACAACGATCATCACGATCCCCGCGGTTGTCAGCCAGGCGAGGAACTCGTGGATCATTTGTTGGCCTCGTTGACGACGCTGGCCGCCTGATCAAGCGTGAGCTGCGAGGAGCTCGAGGGCTCTTCCAAAGGGGGTCCACCGTTGCTGAGAGCGTCCACGACGTTCCCCAGCTCCTGCTCCGCCGCCACCAGCTCCGACGTCATCGCCTCGACCTGCTTGACGCGCTTGTAGACGCTGACGGACGCATCCTCGAGCTTGCCGGCGGCAAGCGAGGCGCTGCCCAGCGCGCTCTTGGCCCGCCTCACGGTCTCCGCGAGACCCTTCACTTCGACTGCCATCTGGTACTCCCGGTTGATCTCGTGCGCTGTGATGAGGACGTCGCCAGCGAACAGGAGCCAGCGCGGGCTCTGTTCGCTCCACATCAGTAGAGGATGATCCAGGTGCCGGTGGTCGCCGCCAGAATCTTGGCCGGCGAAATGGGCACGTGCTGCCCTGCCACCCCGATGATCGCCACCGTGGCGTCGAGATGGTTCTTCACCGACAGGGTGCCGGCGGCGGTGCAGAGGAGCCCGCGGATGTTGGTATAGGTGATGGAGTCGCTCGGCACTGCCGTCGCGAACTTGTACGTGCCCTGGGTGGCTACGTCATCGACCGTGCGGCCGGCTGCATCTTTCATGGAGTACTCCCGATGTAGGGAGTACCCGTACGCTGCGGGAGTTTCGCGTGTGTATCAGTGCCGCGTTTCTGTTTTATCGAGGCAGAAGATTTCCGCCCACTCGACCGGCACGCGGAAGCATTCCGCGATCGCCTCAACCTTTGCACCATTCAACCATAACAACTTCGCCTGGCGGCGGATCGCCATGGGTACATCTGCGGGCTGCTTCCACTCTTCGTCGACCCAGGTGAAGAACGGCGCACGATTTGATGGTGTGATCATGGTGGCTTGGACCCCGCGAACTACATGAATGATACTTTCATGTAACCTTTGGTTTTCGGAAGTCCAGGGTTTTTCGGCACGAGTTAGAGCGCGTGACGCTTTTTCACGTCAGGGGAAGATTTTTCATGGTGTTATGGTTTGATGCGGATCAGGTAGGCGCGCGCGGCCGCGGCTTTGGTGGGGAAGAAGATGGTGTTGTTGCCCAGCCTCGCATACATGCCGTTGTCTGGGTCAAAACTAATCCACACGGTGCCCGACGTATAGAACTCGCACCCTAACAGGGTCGCTGACGCGATCGCCTCTTCGTCGGACATGTCCGATGGTATGATCATAGGTCTCTCGTTGGGAGCCGTGAGAGCAGTCCGCGCGCGTAGAGAAACCGCCGTGCCGCGTCTTCGCGCGTGCATGGGACATAGACGCCCCAGCACGAAAGGCAACAGTGCGGGGCGCCGTCGCACACTTCGCATGGATACCAGCGGCAGTTGAAGACATCGTCGTCGGCCCACTCGAAGCCCAGCAGCAGGGCGGCAACGAGCACTTCCTCGTCGGTCGCGTCATCCAGGGGTTTGAGGTCGTCGCTCATGGAGCGAGCGTAGCGCGGTTTGGTTATGCGAGGGTGTCAGAGCGTCAGCGACTCGATGTACTCCTGATCGCGCTCTTTCTGGGTCTTGCTGTGGTGCTCGAGGTAGTCGGCTAGTTTCCGTAGGAGCTCGGGGCTGTCCTTAGCATGCCCTAGTGTCAGGTTGCACCGTCGGCACAGGATAGATCTCACTTTCCCGGTGGTATGGCAGTGGTCGACGTGGCGCTTCTTCGTGTCTGAGGCGATGCTCTCGTCTTTACACACAGCGCACCGGAAACCTTGCGATTCAAACATCGCACCGACCTGCTCGAGGGTCAGGCCGTATTCACGTAGATAGTTTTCCTGGCGCTTGGCGTCTGGGTTTTTGGCGCGCCATTTCCGCTTGTAGGCGGCACGCCGGTGGGCCTGTTTCTTCTGGTAGCCAGCATATCGATCGGGATTGTCGATACGGTCTTGTCGCGCTCGCTCGCGCGCTTTCTCGCGGTTCGCCGCATACCAGGCGCGCTGGTAGGCGCGCTTCTCGTCGAGAGTCTGCATGCCGCGCTCGTAGACAGCGGCGGTTGCACGTGGGTCTCACATGCTCAACTTTTGGTTGATACTTTCATGTAACCGACCTTTTTCTGGAATCCGTAGGAGCTGGGGCCCCAACAAAGGGCCGGCCCACCACCCCCCACCCCCTGTCCAGTCCACCCCGTGGCCACCCCCACCCCCTCCCCCCTCCCCGCACCTAGGCTGTAAGACGGTGAAACCATCATAACCTCAAAGGGTTACGCGGTTCCCCGGACCTACATCGACCCGCCAAGCGAAGGGGGCGGATGTGAGCGGATAAGGTGCGCCTTATAAGCGTGGCCGGAGTGCTCTCCCCTGCTGACTGCAACCCCGTGCGCCATGAGACCATGTCATGGTTGTGCCGAGCAAGACGATGGGGAGGGCGTAGAGCCCGTAACGCGAGCAGTCCGTCTTCATGGTGACATGAAGCCCGCGGTGCGGGTGCTCTGAGCCTAAGGCGGCCAGTGGCGAAAAGTAAACGGAGCCAATAGGCAACGGAGTGAGCGCGGCGTACCCAATCGCCAGCAAAAACCTCCGCGAAACCATAAAATCATTGAACCATCGGATGGTTGTTACCTCTCAAGGTAACGCTGTCCGGTGGTTTGATGATGTGATGGCTGGCTCGCTTGGAAGCTCGGAATTGACCAGCCCGCAGGATACGAGACACTCCCGCTCGCCGGCCAACCATCGCACCATCAAACCACAACTTCTAGTCTGACCTCTGATGGGCTAGAATTATAGTGTTTGGTGCTTTCGTGTAACCTTCGACACAACCCAAGGGTGAAATGTATACGCTGGTGTTACCGTCAGGTAACGCTTGTGTACCGCTTGTAACCTTCGGGAGGTACGGCAGCGAGAGTTCCTAAGTTACACGAAGTATGAAAGTGTAATGATTTGAGGGTGTTACAGCCGCAGCTATATTCTATGCGTTACCTATGGGTTACGCCGGGGTATAAATGTAAGCGGCAGCAAAGGGTTAGGTGGTTCTTTCTATATTCTATAATCATTATTTATATATATATACCTTCTGGGCCGATGGTTTCATGAGGGTTACTGCGACCCTCATGAAACCATAAAAAGGTCAGGTATCCTTTTTCGAAAATGGCCAAAAATATAGTAATGACCACATACAACCATGAAATCATTACATTTATATACCCGTTGAAACTAATACTACTTCACGAAAAGCCATCTATTCACGCGCGATAATACACTGGTGATACCTCCAAAGGTTACACGCAGGTTCAACGCGGTCTGGAGGTTACATGGTGCAACCATCTTATCCGATCATGCATGGCAGCGCTGCCGTCTCTGTTCCGGAGACGCCGGGCGTTTATGCGTTGGAGAACACAATCACTGGCGCGTTCTATGTCGGCTGCGCCACCAACTTACGGAACCGCTATAGAGGCTGGCACGCGAAAGGACGGCAGACTGAAGTTCGCCTGCGCCGGTATTGCTCGCCGCCGCTGGCGCGTGAGATAGCAACAGCGCCGCAAGAAGGCTGGCGCTTCGTCGTCCTCGTTACCTCTGAGGGTATGTCGGATGACGAGCGCTTCGCTCTTGAGGCGCGGGCGATCGAGCGTGCCTTGGAACACAAAGGCGATCGCTGCCTCAATGCCCAGTATGGCGGGCTGAACGGCGTCGGCAAACCGATCTACTAGGGGGTAACATGAACCTGAAGCTGATCGAGTTCTGCGAGAAGCGGCAGGCGATTGCATTGGGCCGCAACGATTGGCGTGCGTATGCCTTCTGGTTCTACATGGCGGACCGCGCGCTCGGCGTGCCGGACTTCGATGAAGCGATACGCAAGATCAACGAGGCGTACACGCCTAAGCACTAACCTTGGAGGTAACCATGCGCCGCGCTTGTTGGAATAAAGACGAACGTCTTCCCGATTGGATGGCCTACCGCGTCATCCTTTGGGACGAGGAAGTCGAAGAGTTCGTCGGCTATGGCTACCACCGCACGCGGCGCCTCGCGAAGAAGCACGCCAAGCAATTGGCTCTCGCCTTCACCGGCCGCATTGTAGACATCATTGACAACACAACCGACTGCGCCGTCGATACATGTTACGCGTAACCCACGGAGGTAACACCAATGTCTTATCGTAAAGTCGGCGGGCTTCACTTCGTCCGCATCGGCAGGCTGGGCTTCTCGTTCTTCCTGTCTCACCGTGCCCGCTAACACCAAGCCCGCCGTCTGCTGCAAGTGCGGCAAGAAGCTGGGTGGTCGCGTCCCCGCCGATGCGGAGGATGTCACCTGCTTCAAGTGCTACAACGCGCAACCCCGGAAGTAACCATAACACCATCGGATGATATCCGCCTCAATCGCACGAGGTTAAACGGCGCGTGTATCCCAGCAAATCACGTTAGCCGCTGGCGTCTCACCGGCAGACGAAAGAGCCGGCACCCCTTTCCCCCATCCAACCATAGGAGACTTACATGGCTAGACCCGTGATGACCCTGCGCGTCAACGATCGTGTGGAAGATCGCTCGCTGTTCTCTGGCGAGGGGCGCGTGCTCTATATATCTGGCACCGAGGCTCGCGTTGCCTTTGACAACGGCGGCGAAGAAGCAATTGATCTGGAGCTGTTCCGCCGGCTCGGCACGCGACGCTGGAAGATCTAACCTCGGAGGTAACGATGCACTGTATTGTCTACGGTAACCCCGGCGACGGCTTCCGCATCATCGGCCCCTTTGATGATATCGAAGACGCTCGTCAGTACATCGAGACCGACCACGAGCTGCGGCACGGTAGTGCTTGGATCATGCCGCTGGATATCCCGGCTGGCGACGGTGAGCACTAGCGCGCACTCACGCGCGCCACCCCTAAATAATCCACCACTGTAACTTTCACGAGACCCATCGGTAACCCTGGACGGTTAGCGATGGCTTCAACACGTCCATATCCACCCAAAGGAGTTTGAAACATGAGCCTAGCCCACGACACCACCAACGACACCCGCCTGCAAGACTTCATGGGTACAGTACGGGAGTTGGGCCGCGATAGCGCCGCTGGCAAGGATGCCCTGCCGAACCTCGCTGTTGCCTTCGCCCGTGCTGTCTATGACGGCGTTGTCGAGACCAAAGCGGACCAGCACGGCGACGATGCCGCGGCGCGCGTGTTCAAGACTTACGCCGCCTCTGAAGGCAAGAAGAAGGTGCACGACCGCACCGAGAGCGGGCTCAAGGCGAACATCTCCAAGCTGCGCCAGATCCAGAAGGCCAGTGAACTTAGATCGAAGCTGGACTTCGTTGACGTGCTGAACCGGGCGCATACCATACGCCAGACGGCGATCGATGACGACATTGACGTGAAGCCGGCATACGCCGCGTTCGTCGATGTTGCTCGCGAGCAACTCAAGCACGATGAGGAACTGGACGACGCAATGTTGTTCGCTGCGGTCACTTCGACCACGACCACCAAGGAAGTTACCTTGGAAGGTCAACTGAAGAAGGCGCAGAAGATCCTCGAAGACGTGATCGCCGGCGAGAAGCATCCGCACATCAAGGACCAGTCACCTGAAGTGCTGGCCGCGGCCGAGCAACTGAACGCGCGGCTGGCGATGCTGATGACCACCAAGGCGCAGAGCGACGCGGTCGCGAAGGCGCTGGCGGCTGGCTATGTCATGGATGAGGACGGCACGCTGCGGCTCGCAGCGTAACCTCACGAAGTAATTCTGCACGCCCCTCCGCTCCTTTGTTTGTCCATGTCCGGAGCGTGCAGCTGCTTGGTTGTCGGGCTTAAGCCTCCAAGTGCGGTTGAGACCCTCGTACTAGTGGTGATCTGCGAACCGCTTTAATTCTCGCTCGCTTAGATGAAGCGGGGTTGTGCAGGACATAAGCCGATGCGGCAGAGCACAACGACTACGCCCGCTTCATCTAAGCGCGCACTCATCGCGCACCATCGGACCATAACACCATGCAACCATCGGACATCGACAGCCTCACAGACGACGAAGCCATCACGTCTGCCATGTTGCTGGGCGGGCTGTTCAAGCACCACCCGCATGTCCCGAAGATCCCCGAGCTTAAGCCGTGGGCTTGCTATTCTCAGGAGCAGAAGCACTTGCCCTGGAGAGACTTTCAAGCGCCCACCAAAGCTGAAGCGGCGCGATTCTTTCTGAGACGAAAACTACTGCGCGCCTAGATCCCTCCCCCGATCCCAGAGGCGTGTAGAGCCGGCGGTGAACCCCATCACGTGGCCGGCGCTTACTTTCGAGGTAACCCAACATGATCACAGCACTCGCCATCGCCGTCGGCACCATCAGCGTAATGCTTGTTGTAGCCATCGTGCTGAGCTGTGTCGCCGTTGCTTCCAGAGGTAACCAATGACCCCACACCAATTCCGCAAACGAGTGCATACCCTCGCAAGCCGCTGCTCGAATAAGGCACTGCGCCAGTGGCTGGTGTTACTCCTACAGGACTTTCGACCCCACGCGCCCGCGTCCGCTGTACCGCACATAGACAACGTCCTCGCTCTCCTGCCGTCCGGCACTAAAGACGAGCTACGCGCTGCTTATGCTGCTGCTGCTGCTGCTTATGCTGCTGATGCTGCTTATGTTGCTGCTTATGCTGCTTATGCTGCTGCTGCTGCTTATGCTGCTGATGCTGCTACTTATGTTGCTGATGCTGCTGCTGCTGCTGCTTATGCTGCTGATGCTGCTGCTTATGCTGCTGATGCTGCTTATGCTGCTTATGCTGATGCTGCTTATGCTGCTGCTGCTGCTGCTGCTGATGCTGCTACTCTCAATCATGAGCGATTACTAACCGAACTTATGCTGCTCGCTGACTAACCCCCGGAGCCAACATGAACTCGTTCATCTGCCCCGCCTGCAACCGCAAGGCATCACTCAAGCACTACGTTAACTTCGCCGACAAACAGCAATTATATTTTGCTTGCCGCCACGAGCCCTGCCGCAATCACTTCCAGGTGGTGCGCATGTCCGGCTGGCCTGACCAGGTGGTTGCTCAGTCACCCCAGAAGGTAACCCCACAGATTGGGGCGCTGGGCGTGACTGCGATGGCGACGCAGATGGGATGCCCGTCGTGCAACCGCTACGGCAAGATCAAGATGACAATACGCCGGCGCGATGGGTACTGGCGCCGCCACGTCTGCACAACTGACGGAGTGTACTACACATGCGAGACCGAGGAAGGTGTGACGGTTCATCGGAAGATGAAGTCATTGCTGGCAGTGGAAGTCGCATGACCGAAGAGGAAGGCGATCGCTGGATCGCGCTGGCACTGCTGCATGGCCCGACCACTATGAACGACAACAACTGCGACGAGCCAGGCTCGCACGATCCACTGCACAGGAGCCACAAGAGTAGACCATGGTGGGTGTTCCGTAACGGCATTTGCGTAGAAGACTTTGCAACGCGCGCCGAAGCTGCGCGGCACTACTGCAAGCATTATGGGATCGAACCATGAGCAAGTCGCCGCACGACAAGATGATGGACCAACTGGAAGCCGACGGATTGATCGAGCGCGTCGGCGAAGAAGTGAAGGTTACTTCACGAGGTCACGAGTGGACGCGCGCACTCATCCGCGCGTACCCCGACATCAAGAAGGACAAGCATCATGCGGACTGAAACGATCTACGACGAGTTTTGCCCGTGGCCGTTCTATATGCCGTACGGCATGGTGGAACGTCCGATCCAGAAGCCCAAGCGCGTGCGCAAGCCGCGCAGCTCCAAACGATCGTGGATCGCGAAAGACCTATTCACGCCGAAGTACAAACCGCGCGTGATCCCCAACAAGAAGCGCAAGAAGGATCGCTCGAAGGTTACCTCGGGAGGTGACGAGTGAGCGCTGTGCACGGCATTGCGTGGGGCCTGGTCGAGCTGGACGAGACCAACTTCAAGGTGATGCGCAGAGAAGTGCGTGGGGAATTGCGCACTCATCGCATACGCCTCATCCCACGCAGCTTCGGATGCTATGAGCTCGTCCGCAAAACTAAACGTGGCGGCCACTCGCTCCGCCAGTATCTTGGCTATGGCGACCTCAAAGCCTGCTGCGAGATCGCCTCGAAACTCATAACACCATCTAACCCTGAGAGGTAACTATGGGCTGCGACATCCATCCGGTGCTCGAAAAGAAGTGGGACGGCCGCTGGGTCGGGCTTCACGCGTATCCTTACTGCACCATCAAAGAGGTGTGGGATAAGGGCGAAGTCGTCGCCAAAAACGTTTGGCACTCTCCCCGCCCACAACATCGCAACTACAGGCTATTCGCCGCGCTCGCCGGTGTGCGTGGCGATGGTCCCGTGGCGCGCGGACTTCCCAACGATGCCAGTGATCTGGCCCTCATGCATCTCGACGACCACAGCGATCTGCACTCGCACTCGTGGGTCACCGCGCGCGAGTGGGTGGCTGCGTGTCTGTCCATCGAGGGAGATCCGGAGAAGCTATTCCTGGCGCCCAACGAAGAAGATCCGCGCGTCAAGAATCCATACCAGCACTATCTGGAGATCGAGATCGACGAGGAAGGCGGCGAGAGCCCCGACAACTACCGCATCGTCTTCGCGTTCGACAACTAACCCTGAGAAGTAACATGGACCAAAACTCCGACGATGTGATCGTTGCGTCGCTGATGCTGTTGCTGGACGGTCACACGCTCTATGACGCGCAACGGCTAATCGTTCGCGCCATGGTGCCCCGCGCCAAGCAAACCAAGTTTGTCTGCGAATCGTGTGGCGGAGAGAACCTATCGTTCCGCGCCGACTGCGAGTGGCACGAGCACATGCAGGACTGGTACGTGTCCGACTTCGACCACTGCTGGTGCAGCGACTGCGACAGCGAAGCGCACGACCAGCGCGTGCCGATCGACTGGGTAAAGCCGGAAGAAACCAATGCTGATTCGTGATCTCCCCCTCAAGCCGCGCAACGGCTCCAACGAATACTGGGACTCGATCGTGTTCCACATCTACGACGGCATCCGCATCCGCGTGCAGCGTGCGACGGACAAGCACTACGCCTATCGCCACGGCTCCTGGTGGATCTATCGCTTCAAGGACCGCGGAGAGATCAACAAGCATCTCGATATGGACGAGTTCGAAGCGCAGGCCGTGTTCGATCACTACGCACAACTATACGACCTCGAAAATAATCCTGCTTTGAAACTTTCGCGAGACACGTAGGTAACCCTGAGAAGTTACTCAGCTCTGGTCGAGCGAAACACCGCTCAAACGGAGTTGAAAATGGGTGACTACTCGAAGATCGTCCGCCTTCCGCTACCCACCGCTGCCGCTGATCGCAAGGCGATCCCAGTAGCTACCGGCTTCGTGGATTATTTTCCCGACGCCATGATCGCCGTCGCGGAATTATCGCGCATCGGCAACGACCAACACAACCCCGGCCAGCCCCTGCATTGGGACCGCAGCAAGTCGACCGACGAGGCCGACGCGCTGATGCGGCATTTCATTGAGCGCGGCACCATCGACACCGACGGCGTGCGCCACAGCGCCAAGCTGGCATGGCGTGCAATGGCGCTGCTTCAGAAAGAGATCGAAGCCTCTAACCCGGAGAAGTAACCATGAGAATTGTCGTCCCTTCCACGAAGGCATCAATCAAGGATCGCTTCGTCGCTGCGTACTACGCATTCCGCATGGACACGCGCCCCGATGTTGCGGCCGTCGAAGATGCAATGGAAGCGTGGACGCAGCGCGAGGAAGCCAAGCAGCAAGAGCGTGAAGCCGCAGAGCAGCGCCGCAAGTCAGCGGTTGACCGCCTTGAGGGGTACGATCGCGCACTCATTCTCAGCGTCGCCAGCGGCACCCAAAATTGGGAGCAATTACTCGGCCAGGTAATGCCAATGATCGAGCGTCTCGACGACGAGGATCAGCTAGTCGTCATGCGCCACATCATTACGGGCAACCCCAGCGCCGCCGGCGTGCTCGTTGTCCGCAACTGGGTGTCGCGCAACACGCGCGCCATCTTCGCTAACCTCCCGGAGTAACAATGGTCTTTGCTTTCACCCCTGACGACGGACCACCCCGGCTCTTCCGCTACGTGGAGCCGGGCACGCTTCCCTCCAGAGATCTACTGTCGATCTACGACAAGACGCAGAACCTTCTCATCATCGACCGCGCGCACTTTGCGAAGCTCTCCGACGTGGAGAAGCACTTCGTGTTGCGCACGCAACAGCCGTTCATCGAGATCCACTACGACCAGCACAACCGTCCGCTCGCACTCGCGGCGTGACGCGCACTCACCAACCACCCCAATCCACCAAGCAGGAGAAACTAGGCTATGAATTTCCTCGACCTCGAAGCTGAAGTGATTGACGACCTCGACGCCGGCATCTCCGTGCAGCTCAAGTCTGCACCGGGCCGCGGCAAATCCCAGTTCGTTGAGCAGCTCGTCAAGAAGCTCTCGCAGCGCGACGGCTTCGAATGGGGCTTCGCCACCATGTTCCTCGCCACCCAGACGCCGCCGGACTTGATCGGTTATCAGTTCAAGGGCGAGCGCACCTGGGACAACGAGACGGTCGCCGTGACTGATCCCACGCTGCCCCTGTGGATGGTTACCCGCTCGGGTAAACCGACCTGGCACTACAAGCGAGGCATCTTGTTCCTCGACGAGTACGGTCAGGGTGAAGCCGACGTGAAGCGCGCCAGCGCCGAGCTGCTGCTCAACAAGACCATCGGGCCATGGACACTGGGCGGCCACAACGCGGAAGGCTGGGGCGTGATCGCCGCTTCCAACCGCGCCAGCGATCGCTCGGGCGTGACGAAAGAGTTCGATTTCGTCATCAACCGCCGCGGCGAGTACGACGTCACCGACGATATCAATGCGTGGGTGGACTGGGCAACCGCCAACGGCGTGTCGCCGCTGACCATCGCCTTCGCGGTGCAGAACACGCAGATCATCTTCCAGGATGTCGCACCAGAGAAGCAGGGTCCGTGGTGCACGCCAAGGTCTCTGGTCATGCTGGATCGCAAGATGCAGGTGAAGCAGAAGCGCATCGGGGTGTTCCCTGACGACGCCAAGACGGTGGAAGGTGCAATGGGCCTCATTGGCGCCGGCGCCGCGCAGTACTTCGCCTTCGTGCGGCTCGAAAAGGAGATGCCGAGGTTCGAAGCCATCGTGGCCAGCCCCACCCAGGTCAAGGTGCCGCAGAAGCCTGATGCGCAGATGTTGGTGGTCTACAACCTGGCGCACCGCGTCGATGCCAAGACCATCAAGCCGGTCATCGAGTACATCGAGCGGATGCCGAAGGAGTTCGCTGTGACCTTTGCCAAGGCTGCCTGCAAGCGCAACGGCGAGCTGGTGCTTCATCCCGCCATGCGCCAGTGGTCAACGCAGAACGCTTCGCTGATGGCTGCACTGACGGCATAAGAACCCACCGGCCGGCCGGTGATAGGGACGAACAGCGGCGTATTCAGAGTTGGCTTCACAGCCAGAGTTGACGCGCTGTTCGTCCCACCTCTTCATCTAACCTCAGGAAGTAACCATGCACGGAACCATCACACCATTGGACCGCGCCAAGTCGAGCGCGACCTATCAGAAGCTCCATTCTGAGTTCAACACGACGCTGATCCGTTTTGTGGAGACCGGCTTCCTCCATCTGGTTGATCCGAAGATCGACCCTAACGCGGACATGACGACGCGACGCCGCCAGTATCGCGAAGGCGCTCCGTCGATTCCGCATAACATCATGCGGCGGCTGGCGCGGCAGATCGGCAAAGACCTGAAGCGCCCGCACCCGTTACCCCCACAAGTAACCCTCAAACCATAGAAAGATCTAATCACATGGCCCTGAAGAACTGGCTGATTGATCTGCGCGTCGATTTCGACGGCAAAGAGAAAGAAGAGATCATGCTGAAGGCGGTGCGCCAAGCCGCCAAGCAGCTGCTCACCACGGCTGAGCTGATCGCCGACAAGCGCAAGCCCGACATCGCCGTGCACGCCGACGACATGTTCGCCGGCCGCGAAGAGATCTCGATGTTCGAGGTCGGTGAGCTCGAAGAGTACGGCGTCACGGAGGAGCGATGAGCGACGACAACAACGGGCACGCACTGTGCCCAATGCTTGGGTTCCCCGACGAAGGAACCCTTCAGGGTGTCGAGTACAAATACTACGTCTGTCGCCCTGTCACAGGGCACCCAGAGATCGTAGCGGCGGTGTGGTCGAACGCGTTCGACTGGAATAGCTCGGATCACCGCCCACTAAACGTGGGTCTGTTCAAGGTCGACCCGAACAAGCGTGTCTCCGATCAGAGACTTATGATCGGCGACAACTCTATCAGTAACAAAATGAGAGTCGCCGACGCGTTGGAGGCGCAACTCACCATCAACTATCTGATCCAGAACTTACCCACGGAGGTAACCTAGAATGAGCCAGCCTGAAATGTGCGCACTCACGCCGCAGCAAGAGAAGCTCTGGAGCGATACCCGCGTCGCCCTGCTGTGGCACTGTCCGGCCTTTAGCCACCTGTTTTATAGCATGCTCGACAACGCCGGCTCAAAGCACGTCGCCATGTTCACCAAGGATGTGCCGATCGCGGCGACGGACGGCTCCAACCTGCTGCTGAACCCGGACACGTTCTTCAAGTATAATCTCAACGAGCGAATTTTTATCGTCGCCCACGAGATCATGCACTGCATCTGGAACCATTGCGGACTGATGCACTCGTTTATGCGCCGCGGCAAGATCAGCTACCCGGACGGGACCGAGCTGCCCTACGACCAGGAGACCATGAACATCGCGACCGACTTGGTCATCAACGACACCCTGATCGACTCCAAGGTCGGTACCTACAACAAGGACTGGCTGCACGATAAAAATTATGCGGTTAGCGCCGACTCTGCGATCGACGCCTACAAGAAGGTGTTCAAGCAGAAGCAGGGCAAGCGCGGCGGTGGCGGTCCCAACGGTAAAGGCTTCGACCAGCACCTGGCGCCGGGTACCTCACAAGGTAAAGATCCCGGCACGGCTGTTAGACAGCGCAACGAGATCGAGTGGCAGACGCAAGTCGCCGCTGCCGCCCACGCTGCCAAAGCTCAAGGTAAACTACCTGCCGGTCTTGAGCGACTCCTCGGCGAGATCCTCAACCCGCAGGTGGACTGGAAGGACAAAATTGCTGCGCTCTTTGCTCGCAAGGTTGGGTCAGGCTCTTACAATTGGCGGCGTCCTGATCGCCGCCTTATCGTACGTGATATTTATTCCCCTGGGCGCAGCGGCTTTGGTGCTGGCACTGTTGTTGTCGGGGTGGATACTTCGGGATCTATCGGCGAGAAAGAACTGAGCATGTTCTTCGCCGAGATGGCGGGGATATTGGAAGACGTGCGACCCAAGCGCCTTGTCATCATGTGGTGCGACGCCGCCATCGGCCGCGTCGACGAGGTGGAAGACCCGCAGGATCTGAACACGGTGCGTTCCAAGGGCGCACCCGGCGGTGGCGGCACCAGCTTCATCCCGGTGTTCGACGAGATCGACAAGATGGGTCTCGAAGTCGATGCGTTGGTCTATCTCACCGACGGCATGGGATCGTTCCCGAGCAAAGCACCATCGTACCCTGTGATCTGGGGAAACATCTATCCGAACTCGAAGTACCCCTTCGGTGACGTGGTGGATATTCCCAAGCAAGCTGCCTGAGGGGGCGACAGCTTTCCCCGCAGCGGCGGTGGCAACCGGCGAACGTGCGTGCGAGAGGGGCTTTCTCAGTTTCACCCTCACGTGCAAGGCGACAACAAGGCAGGGTTCTGGGCTCCCTCACGGCTACGCGATCCATCCAGTGAAACCCTGCAAGCCACCAATTTTCCTCTCATAGGACCATAACACCATGACACTCTACAAAGTTTCACTGGAGCGATCCGCCGTCGAGATCCTCACGATGGAGATCGAGGCGCACACCGAAGAGAACGCCGTCTTGATCGCGCAACGGGAGGCTGAGCGCCCTCCCTTCATAGATAAGGACAAGCGTGTGATGTCCGTCGAAGACACCGAGTTCTTCGGCGACGAAGAAAGCGTCTGGGAAGAGTCCACTGTCGAGGAAATCAAGTAGTGCTCCTCCTGATCTTCTGGATGGTCGTCCTCGACCCCACCACTTACTTCCCGAGGTAACGATGATCCTACGTGATCTCGATCTGCAGGCGCGCGAGGAGTCGCACTTCTTCGACTTCATTACGATCATCAAGCCGGACGACAGCGTGATCGTGATTGAACGATACACGAGCAACGGTGAGTGGATCATTGTGCACACCCCCTATATCCAGGCGGAGCCCGGACACATGCTGCCGCCGCCCTCCAAGGTGGCATGGGAGTCGCGTCGCGTGACCGACGAGTTCGAAGCCCAAGCCGTGCTGGATTATTTTTTGCAGAAAGAAACAACATGAAATCTATCGCGCGCGCACTCATCGGCGGCATCATCCTGTTGGCGTACACCCGCTACTTCAATCTGCCGGTCTGGCCCGCCGTCGGTCTGGTGGTGCTGGCTGAAGTGGTCAGCGTTCTGCTCCGTCTGGTGCTTCCCCACCGCCCGAAAGCGAAGCAGAAATGAAACGAGCTCTCGCCGCGATCGCCGACATTGCTCTCGGCGTGACTCTGTTACTTGCTGCCTGGTTCACCATTGCTTTGCTTTGTTGGTTGTACGAGCAAGCCGTAAACCCACCCATCTAGCCTCGGAGGTAACCTATGCCCGCATTCAATCACGCTATACTAAGTACGCTTCAGTCCAACATTCGCGGGCTTTTCTATCGCCGCGAGAAGCTGGGCAAGCTCGCGCTGACTTACGAAGAGTATATCCAGACGTTCGTGCCGACCGAAGCGCGGCAACTATTTCGAGACATCACCCCTTACATCGCCGGCTCGCTTCTTGCTCGCATGGATATCGGTCCAGAGGGGCACCAAGCGAGGATTAGGGCGGCGGACAACAGTAAAGCCCTCATGAACCGGCATGTGATCCAGCCAGATGCGCCAGCGGATGTTGTTGAGCGGATAGACACCTGGCGGGCCGACAGCGGTGATCCGTCGCGCGACTTCGGTCGCGTCCTCAGGGTTCTTCTCGATCTCAATGCAAGCTGCTCCAAGACCGCCATGCGATACTACTGGCCAACGATCATCGCGATATGCAGCGAGAGCGAGGCTACCAAGCCGATTGCGCTGGAGCTGCAAGAGCTCAAGAAGCCGGCGTCGCCGCCGCCGTTACCCCACGGGTTACTGCAAGCGTGCAAGCAGACAGCTGAGACAATTGCGACGGCGCGACTGTTACCGGCCGATGCACCCCCTCCACCCCTTGCCGACGTGAGTATCGAGATCGTGCATGGGCAGATGTATAGAGACGAGTCGATCGGCTTCTTCTACGGCCTCACATAAAAAACCGGCCAGTGTCTGGACACACTGGCCGGCTCAAACTCCCACCCACAGGAGATACGCTTGGAGGCGTCCGCCATATATGGGCGGCGCCGAATCACGTGTCAACAGGATCTCGATCTTGCCAGCTAAATTAACCGATGAAGAACGAAAAGCTCGTGCGCGCTGTAACACCGCCGCTGGTGTAGCAGGTGACGATCCATCGCGGCTCCGCGCAATCGCCGATTACCTTGGAAGGTAACATTTAATGAAGACGTACATCCTCGACGCGGAAACATATTATGACCGCGACTACAGCTTGCGAAAAATGACACCGGTAGAGTATGCGCTCGATCCTCGATTTGAGATGATCCTGCTGGCAGTCAAGGAAGCGTGGCCGAGCAACAAACCCACCTACCATGTCGACGGCGCAGACGTTCAGAAGTTCTTCGATAGTCTGGACCCAAAGGACACGGTCACAGTCTGCCACAACGCCCTCTTCGATAATTGCGTGTTTGCCTGGCGCTACGGCTTCGTGCCGCGCCTGATGGTCGATACCCTCGGGGTAAGCCGCGCGGTGCTAGGGCATCGCTTGAGAAGCTTGTCATTGGCCAGCGTTGCGGCGCACCTGGGCCTGGGCGTTAAAGGCCACGAGGTTCACAACGTCATCGGCATGGGGCGGGATGCGATCAAAGCGTCTGGCCGCTGGGTCGCTTATGCCGAGTACTCCAAGAACGACGCGGATATCTGTGCGGGCATCTACGACAAGTTGGTCAGGTCGGGCATCTTCCCGGTCAAGGAGCTCGCCATAATGGACATGGTGCTGCGATGCGCCATCGAGCCGAAGTTTATGCTGGATCAGACGGCGCTGGCCGAGCACCTCCACACGGTGCAACAACAAAAAGAGCAGCTATTAGCCAACGCCATGCTTGTCTCTGGTCTTGGCAGCAAGGACGATCTCATGTCCAACGAGAAGTTTGCCACGCTACTTCGCGAGGTAGGCTGCGAGCCCCCGACGAAAACGTCACTGATGACCGGCAAGGAGACCTACGCTTTCGCCAAGACCGACAAAGAGTTCATCGCGCTGGAAGAGCACGAGAACCCCGCGGTGCAAGTGCTGGTGGCGGCCAGGACTGGCCACAAGAGCACGCTGGAGGAGACCCGCTGCGAGCGGCTTCTGAAGATCGCCAACCTTACCTGGCCGGGTAACGAGCAGGGCTTGATGCCGATACCCCTCAGATATGGCGGCGCGCACACACATCGGCTCAGTGGCGACTGGAAGCTGAACATGCAGAACCTCCCAAGAGGAGGAGCGCTGCGGCGCGCACTCATCGCCAAGCCCGGCCAGACCATCTTAACAATTGACGCTTCACAGATCGAGGCGCGCATCGTGGCGTGGCTGTGTGGCCAGGACGATCTCGTGGCAGCGTTCGCCAGCGGTGAGGATGTCTACAGCTCGTTCGCTGCGGAAGTGTTCGGCTACCCCGTCAACAAGAAGGACAACCCTAACGAAAGGTTCATGGGAAAAACCGGCATTCTCGGGCTAGGGTTCCAGGTCGGGGGCGGCAAATTCCAAAACACCATCGAGGTGCAAAGCCAATTGCAGCTCGGTACCAAGATCGAGATGTCGCTAGAGGAAGCGTTCCGGGTCGTCGATGTCTACCGCAACAAATACTCTGAGATTTCAACCACCTGGAAGGCCCTGCAGACCATTGGCATCCCGGTGCTGGCCGGCAATGGTGGGAAATATGTACTAGGTCCGTGCACGTTCGAGAAGGGCGCCGTCAATCTGCCCAGCGGGTTAAAGCTGCACTACCATGATCTCCACCAGGAGACCGGCGAGCGCGGCATGCAGTGGGTGTTCACCTATGGCGGCGAGCACAAGAAGCTGTATGGCGGCAAGCTGCTGGAAAACATCGTGCAGGCACTGGCGCGCATCGTCACGATGGATGCGGCCTTGCGCATTCAGAAACGCATAGGGCTTGGCATGCAAGTGCATGACGAACTGGTGTATGGCGTCCCCAACGATCGCGTCGAAGAAGTGAAGCGTATCGTTCTCGAAGAAATGCGCCGGCGGCCAATGTGGGCCCCCACCCTCCCCCTGGAAGCTGAAGTTGGACTAGGCCCGTCCTATGGGGCTGCGAAGTAACCCAACGAGGTAACCATGTCAGATAAGATCAAGATCCCCCAACGTGACGAGCGCCTGGCGGTCTGTCGTTTGATGGTTTCGATGGCCAAGACCGTGCATGCAAGCATCTACGGCGCCAACGCCAATTTCGGCGCCAACATCGACGGCGTCTTTATTGCGTGCGCCGTCCTCATCGGTCACGCTGAGCAGCGCCCGATGACGACCAACAAGCTCGCCCTGTTTCTCGGCATGAAGCGCCAGACCGTTCAACGCAAGCTCGATGTTCTCGTAGAGATGGACGTGCTCGCGCGAAAGGGCCGCCTCTACTACGTTAGTCGAAACCGACTCCAGAACGACGGGCACGTCCTCGACGCCCTGCACCAAACAGTGCGTCGTTCGACGCAACCTGAACGCCCAAAATGAGCACTTTGTAATCTGAGATGCTCAATTTGGGCATTAAGACGATTCCGTGGTCATTTAGTGTTTGTTAACCAACACAAGGGGGTACAGTATTTTTGAGACTCTCTGGGTACCTACAAGATACCTTGGCGAAACCTTTGAAATATATACGGAATTTTCGCAATACCCCCATTGACTTTGCTGCTGTGCGCGTAAATATAAGATCCACAACCAATGAGCGTAACCTGGCGTATATCCAGCGAAATACAACCTTGGGGCCTTGCATCACATGCGTCCGACAACTGCGCCTCGTCCGAATGACGACGACGAGGTTACCGAACTCCGAACCCGCGTCCGCGACCTCGAACTGACTCTCGGCCAACGCGACGAAGCACTTCTTTCAACTTTCCGGCTGACGCCGGTACTCAACAATCTGATGGGGCTTCTGCTCGCAGTACCTATCGTGACGCCTGAGATGATCCGCCAGCGGCTCGAGATCGCACCCGACGCCAAAGTCGCCGCTCACCGGCTACGCAAGCACCTCAAGGCGTGGGACATTCAGGTCCACTCCCGACGCAACGTCGGCTACTGGATCGAAGACGAGGACAAAGCCCGCATCCACGGGTTGGTCGCCGCCAAGATGCGCGGCCATGCTGTTACTCCCGAAGTAACCGAGAACGAAGAGATCGCTGCGTCGTAGTCGGAGCGCAGCGGTTGGGCTTGTAGCTGAAAGCTGCGCCCGCCACCCCTTCCGACGTTTCCTCCCTAGACTTAGCCCGGTGCGGGCCTGCAATTCCGCACCGGGCATTTTTCCCCACCAGGGATAGGAATAAAAACCTATGGCACGTGGTAAAGACTATTGGGACAACTGGTTTGTCGGGCTTGCACAATACATTGCCAGCGCCTCGAAAGACCCGTCTACGAAGGTCGGGACCGTCATTGTGCGGCCGGATCGGACCGTGGTCAGCGTCGGCTACAACGGCTTCCCGCGTGGCACGGATGATTATCACCAGTTGCTCAACGACCGCCCGACCAAACTCAAGCGCACCGTGCATGCAGAAGTGAATGCGATACTGACGTCGCGCGAGCGCCTCGACGACTGCACGCTCTATCTGACGCCCCTACACCCTTGCGCCACCTGCGCCGGCATCATCGTGCAGTCTGGCATCAAACGCGTAGTCACACACATGGCAAAAGACCCGCACCCCGACTGGGCCGAGGACTTCAAAGCCGCAACACGCATGTTCAAAGAGGCTGGCGTCGAAGTCACCCTCGTTACTCCGGGAGGTAAGTGATGGCGATGATCCCTAGCCTAGGGTCCGCGTGGGCTCATTCTCACGGTGGTCTTGCCGGTACCGGTAACGCTGTAGGTATGAGCGTTGCTCAGGCAAGCCACGGACACGCGTACCAGAACGCTCCCTCACCCAACGATCGCTTCACTTCAACCAATCTGAGCTTCATGCTCAGCGTGCGTATGGGCTGGACCCACAAGATGTGTCCGTTCGAAACAATCAGCTGCCACAAACTCAACGCCGAGATGGCGGTGGTATTTCTGATCGTCGGCGGGAAGGCGCTGCTCATCGAGGACGATCTGAACCTGTTCCCGAGCGACGCATTGGTCACGCAGTTGCGACTGATGGAGGGCGTATGAGCGCCGTCACCGTAGGGTTCGACGGCCGGCCCGTCGTCAAAACCAAACCTTTTGCGTGGAGCTACACGCGCCTCAAAAACTTCGAGAGCTGCCCCAAGCGTCACTGGCACGTCGATATCAACAAAGACGTGAAAGAGGAGGAAGGCGAGCAACTTCTGTGGGGCAACGCCGTACACAAGGCCCTCGCCGATCGCATCCAGAAAGGCATCGAGCTGCCGAAGGGCATGGGGCACTACGAGAAGTGGGTTCAGCGCATTGTTACCGGTCAAGGTAACATTTTGGTCGAGCAGCAGCTGGCGATCAACGCGGACTTCGGACCCACCGCCTGGTTTCCGAGCGACGCCAAAAAGGCTGGTACTGGCGATCCCTGGTACCGCGGCATCGGCGACGTCATCAAGATTGTAGGTCCAGTGGCGCTGATCGTCGACTGGAAGACAGGCAAGATCATCGAAGACTCGCAGCAGCTGGCGCTGATGGCCGCGTGCGTGTTCGCGCACCACCCCAACGTGATGAAGGTGCGCAGCGAGTTTGTCTGGCTCAAGGAAGACGCCAACACCCGCGGCAACTTTCACCGTAACGAGATGGCTGCGATGTGGAAGCATATCTGGCCGCGCATTGAGGCCCTCAAACATGCTCACGAGACCACGACCTACCCCGCGAAGCCGGGATACCTCTGCAAGCGGTACTGCCCCGTCAAGACGTGCCCGCACTTCGGCGAGTGATGACACGGTGACGCCCCGGCAACTACGTCTGTTGCAGGGCGAAACCAAGCTGCGCACTCATCTTCCGGACGACGTCGCCCTCACGACGCATCTGGTTTACAGGCACGAGACTGGTCAATGGTGCGTCATCGTGAAGCTCTACCCGGAGCGTGGCTCGATGCTCGAGCTAGGGGTGGAGCCGCTGGAAGAGTTTCCTAGCGACACGATGATTGCCCAAGCCGTGCTGGTGGCGTGATGCTGAGCTTGAGCGAGTCTACTCTCCAAGAGCAGAAGGCCGGGCGCGCGCCTGGTTACGCTGGGCGCGCGAGGTTGAGACGCGTCCTGCGGGACAGCGTAGCTTATGAGGGACTGCAACAATTAAAACGGCGGTTCGGCAACTCGGCAGTGCTCACGTCCGCGTGGGCCCTGAGCGGCGAAGAATACATAGTGGACGTGCTCGTCCACACAGCCGACGGAAGGCACATGCAGTTTACCGAGCCGCTGATGGGGTTTCCCAGCGACGTCATGATCGCACAGATCGCACTGGTTACCTGAATGGGTAAGGGCAACACGCCTGAGGGCGTGGTCAAGAAGGCGATCCGAAAAGTGATCAAGTGCTACGAGCCGCGGGTCTATGCCCACTGGCCGGTACCCTACGGCTACGGCAACAGCACCCTCGACGTGATTGGTGTCGCCGGCGGGATAGGGTTTGCGATCGAAGCGAAGGCGCCTGGCGAGGTACCCACTGCCCGCCAAGAACAAACAATCGGCGAACTCGAGCGGGCCGGCGCGAAAGTGTTCGTCATTGACGGCGTCGACAAGACTGGACCTCTGGAAGAGTTTTTCAAACATGCAACAAGTTCAAGTGAGCCCCAAGCACCGGATGGTGGGCGTCCCGTTCGCCGAGAACGTCGCCAACCTGTTTCCCGCCGCAAAGCAAATACTGCTAGGCGGCGCGCAGCACATCCTCCTGCCGCATCAGCCGACGGAGACATATCTGCTGCGAAAGATGGGCTACGACGTGCCAAGCCCGATATTGACGCATTACGACTGGGTCGGTGGCTCTCCGTTCAAATCGCAGAAGAGTACCGCGGCACTGCTGACACTGGAGCAGCGCGCGTACGTCCTAAACGGGATGGGGACGGGCAAGACTAAGAGCGCGTTGTGGGCGTTCGATTACCTCAAAAGTAACAACGTCTGCGGCAAGATGCTGGTGTCAGCGCCGCTATCCACGCTGAGCTTCACCTGGGCGCGGGAGATATTCAACACCCTCCCCGGCCGCAAGTGCGCCGTGCTCCACGGCAGCAAGAAGCAGCGGCTGGAGAAGCTCGCCGATCCCGACGTGGACATCTTCATTATCAACCACGACGGCCACAAGGTGATCCTCGACGAGCTGCTCGCCCGCAAAGATATCAATGTCTTGTGCATCGACGAGCTCGCAGTGTTCCGCAACGGCTCTTCCAGCCGCGTCAAAGACATGAAGAAACTCGCCGACCGGATGGACTGGGTGTGGGGAATGACTGGATCGCCGATCCCGACATCACCCACGGACGCATGGTCGCAAGCGCGCATCGTGACGCCTTCGCGGGTGCCGAAATATTTCGGGCGATACCGCGAGGATCTCATGCAGAAGGTGACCGCGTTCAAGTGGTTCCCCAAGCATGACGCCGTAGACAAAGCCTTCGCGACGCTACAGCCAGCAGTGCGGTTCACGCTGGACGACGTGGTGGAGCTGCCCGAGCTGATCGAGCGCACTGTCGACGTCGACATGGGTGCGAAGCAGGCGAAGATCTACAAGGCATTGTCGGACCAGTGCTACGCCGCGGTACAAAGCCAGGAGATCACGGCAGCCAACGCAGGCGCCGTCATGATGAAGTTGCTGCAAGTCTCGACCGGCTGGGTCTACGACAAAAACCATAACATCGTCTCACTCGACAACAACAAACGTATCGAAGCGTTGATCGACGCGATCAATGCTACTGACCGCAAAGTGCTGGTGTTCGCACCATTCAAGCATGCGTTGGGCGGTATCAGCGCAGCACTTACTTCAGAAGGTATCGAGCACGCGACCGTGGACGGCGACACGCCGGCCGGAGAGCGCGCGCAGGTGTTTAATCTTTTTCAGAACACTGGCAAGTATCGCGTGATCCTGGCGCACCCGCAGTGTCTTGCCCACGGCATCACGCTGACCGCGGCCGACACCATCATATGGTTTGCGCCGGTAACGTCGCTGGAGATCTATGACCAGGCGAACCACCGCATCCGGCGCGTCGGCCAGAAGCACAAGCAACTGGTGCTGCATCTGCAATCGACTCCGGTCGAAAAGCGCATCTATTCGATGTTGCGAGCAAAACAGAAAGTTCAATCCAGATTGCTTGAGTTGTTCGAGGAGGCCACCGGTGCCACGACCGCCTTCTAACGAAACCCCCGAGCAAATTGCCGAGCGAAAGCGAGGGTACTCCCGTAAGTGGAGAGCAAACAATCGTGAGAAAGCCCGTCAGAGCGGACGCGACTGGCGAGCCAATAACATTGACACTGCGCGGCAAATGACCCGCGAGTGGATAGCCAAGTGGCGGAAAAATAACCCCGAAAAGATGAAAGAGACAAACCGTCGGCAACAGTTGCGGCGGATCGGACTTACCCAGGCAGACGTTGATCGCATGCTTGAAGAGCAAAATGACCGCTGCGCGATCTGCAAGAAGGAATCGAAACGGTGGCACATCGATCACTGCCACACTACCGGAAGAATCCGCGGAGTGCTGTGCCCTCTTTGCAACAAAGGGCTAGGCCACTTCAAAGATGATCCTGCCGCGTTGTTGGCAGCGATCAAGTACCTCAAAACCTAACCCCAACCCAATACGGAGCTACCATGCCCAAGCACCAAACCAAGCGCCTCGATCACTGGAAAAAACACGAAATCCTGGACCTGCTCAAAGAGCACATGGCCACCCCTCCGCTAACCTCGCCGGCACGCTACAAGGACGGCTACGACGACTCCAGGATCGCCACGATTGCTAATGTCGAGGTCGGACAGGTCGCACACCTGCGCGGCGTTGCCTTCGGCAATATCAAGGGCGCGTCACAGGCGGACGACATTGAGCAGCGCGTTGCCGTTCTGGAGAAGAGTAACGCCGAACTGGCGAAGGCCGTTGCCGAACTCTCGGCGCGCATGCCGCAGCCCCGACTTCCACTTCAACACAACGGTGAGCGTGTTTTGCGGCCGCTCACCAACGGCTCGAACACTTACTAATCACTATGGGGCGGCGCAAACCGCCCCAACTACCTTGGAGGTAACTGAAATGGCTGACATTCAAACGCGCGTCGCGCAGTACGTGAAGCTGCGCGACATGATCAAGGCCAAAGAGGCCGAACAGAAAAAAGAATTAAAACCGATGAAAGATACACTGGAGCAACTGAACAGTGTTCTTCTCGCCCACCTCAACGGCGTCGGCGGCAACAGTGTCGCTACCGACAGCGGGACGGTCTATCGCACGGAGAAAAAGTCCGCTTCGCTCGCTGACGGCCAGGCGTTCATGGATTTCGTGATCGCAAACCAAGCCTTCGACCTTCTCGACCGCAAGGTGAACGTCCTCGCGGCCGAGGAGTACATCAAAGAGAACGACGTACCGCCCCCCGGTGTGAACTTCTCTTCCACCTTCGTCGTCGGCGTTCGCCGCGCATAACAGGAGAACCTATGGAGCCCGCGCTCACACTGGACCAAGCCAAGGCTGTGGTCGCTACCAAGACTGCCCCCCGCGTCACCGAGGAGTCGATTAAGGCCAGAATCAAGATGGTCGAGTACATGACGCACGACGAGCTCACGATCTGCATCATCACGATGCACAATGGTTGGATGAGCACGGGCGTGTCAGCGCCGGCGAGCTCCGCCAACTTCGATGCCGAGGTTGGTAAGCGCTACGCCTACGACAATGCCTTCAAGCCGCTCTGGCAGCTCGAGGGTTACCTGCTGCGCGAACAACTCAGCCAAGCCTAATCGGAGAATACTATGAACGCTCTCGTCCCACAGAATTTTGGTGCTGTTTCGACCCGCTTTGCCGCTGTGCCGCGGGAGGATGATCTTTCGGCCGGCGTCCAGCAGGGCTTCGGCATCATTGGCTACAAAGGTAAAGTCTGGTCGACTCGCTATCGCGGCACGGATACGCCGCTGATGCGCCCCGACGGTGACGGCCCGCGCAACAGCATCGAGGTGGTGATCCTCAAGGCGTCTGGCCACGTCTCCAAGATCTGGTACGAAAACGGCTATATCGAAGGCTCGTCGGCTGCGCCCGATTGCTATTCCACCAATGGCGTCACCCCTGATGCCGGCTCCAAGAAGAAGCAGTGCTCTACGTGCGGCGCCTGTCCGATGAACGCATGGGGCTCGCGCATTACCCCGGCGGGTAAGCAGGGCAAAGCCTGCAGTGATTCCAAGCGGCTCGCCGTCGCGCCCCTGGAAAACATCCCGAACGAGATCATGGGCGGGCCTATGTTGTTGCGCGTGCCGGCCGCGTCATTGCGGGATCTGGCTTCTTATGGCGAGAAGATGCAGGCGCTGGGCTACCCCTACTACGCGATCGGCACCCGCATCGCGTTCGATCCGAACGAGGCGTTCCCGAAGTTCGTTTTCAGCGCGATCCGGCCTCTGAGTGACGCGGAAGCGGACGTCGTGCTGGCGACTCGCGGTGAGCGTCAGGTCGCGACAATCCTGGCGGAAGGCTCGGAAGCGGTTCAGGCACCTGTGCAGGCAGCACCCCCCGAGTCGGTGTTCGAACAGCCGCCGGCCTCGACACCGGTGCAGCGAGTGATCGAGCGCAAGCTCGCTGAGCAGGCACCGGTTACTCCTCAGGTAACCCCGCAAGCGACCCCTCGAGTCGCTGCTCCTCCGCCGCCGCTCGTTGCGGCCGCGCCCGACGCCCCCGCGATGAACGCGGATTTTGAAGCCAGCCTGGACGCTGCTCTGGACGGACTGCTTGCCGACCCGGCCTAGCTAACTGGGGGAGAGAAACTCTCCCCCACCCCCACTCCAGAAGTCAGAAGCTCATGCAAGACGCGCAAGAATATTTCGCCAAGGTGCTGCCTTGGCCGCAGGAGGGCGACGCTCCTGCTTACGTGAACATTCACTGGTCGCTCGACAAACTCAACGAACGCACTGGCAAGCCGCTCTGGACCGGCCGCGCGGTGCGCTCGGTCCAGGAAGCCGTCAAGACGGTGCAGTGGGCGCTGTCGATCAGCGACACCAAGGACGTCTATGTCTGCATGTCGTCGCAGCGGGACGCGCTCGAGAAAACTTCCCGCAAGGGGCACAACTATCTCGCGCCGATCCGCAGCCAGGAAAATGCGGTCGCGTTGAAGAGTTTGTTTTTGGATCTCGACGCCAAGGGCGAGGACAAGAACAGCTACGCGTCGGTCGGCGAAGCGGCCGCCGCTCTTGGTAAATTCATCACGGCAACCAACCTACCGCGGCCGAGCGCCATCGTAACCTCTGGAGGAGGGCTTCATGTCTATTGGACGTTCGACCGCGCACTCACCATCCCCGAGTGGCAGCCTCTGGCAACGGCTCTGGCGGAAGCTACAAAGGTTCATGGCCTTAAATGCGATACCGGCTGCACTATCGATGCTGCTCGTATCCTTCGCGTTCCTGGCACTTTTAATCGCAAGCTGGACACCCCTCGTGCTGTTGGTCTTGCTGGTGGTCGCACTGGTGGTGACTACTCTCTGGAACGACTCTCACAGCCGCTAGAGCCATACAAAAGCAAGGCCCCCGCGGCGCCAGTGTCAGTGTTACCTCCGCGGGTACCTCTCCAGGGGATCAGCGATCTTGCCGCCGGCGTCGACATGGGCGGCAACGCACCGGTCGACCTCAATAACGTCGCGCGCGAATGTGCTTTCATCAACGAGGCGATCGCCACCGGCGGTAAGGACTTCACGAACCCGCTGTGGAACCTCACCACGCTGATCTCGACGTTTGCGGCAGGAGGCCGGAGTGACGCCCATCGACTGGCACAGGGGCATGCTGGATACACTAAAGAATCAACCGATGAGCTATTCGATCGAAAAGAACGCGACCGCCAGGGCAAGGGTCTTGGCTGGCCTGCGTGCCGCACGATCAGTGCTTCGGGATTCGCGGGCTGCCAAGCCTGTCCTCGCTTTGCAGCAAATCGATCTCCTCTCAACTTTGCCGCAACTCAGCTTGCGCCGGCGGTTCCAACTGCGCCAGCGGCGCAAGCAGGTGGTGGAGGAAATCTTGGACTTGCTGGCGGGCAAGGTCATACCCTCGACCTCCCTGCGGGTTACAAGCGCACCGCTAACAACATCGTCTGCCAAATCCTCATCAACGCCGACGGCTCTTCCTCCGACGAGCCCGTCTGTTCCTACCCCATGTATGAGCCCACCATCCAGACCTACCCCGTCTACACCCTGAACTTCATGACGGTGGCCGAGAGCGGACGGACCACACAAATCACGATACCGACGGGCGAGATGTCGTCGAACGACTCGCTGCGCAAAAGCATGCTCAAGCAGGGCATCGCGCTGCGACCCAATGAAACCAAGCGTCTGATGGAGTTTTTTATGTCTTGGATTGAGAAGCTGCAGAAAACTAAATCTGCAGTGGTGAGCGCTTCGCCCTATGGCTGGAGCAGGGACAACAAAAGCAACATCGAAGGTTTCGTCTACGGCGGATCGCTGTGGATGCCGACCGGCGACCGCGGCGCGGCCAACCCCGACCCGGTACTATCGCGTCGCTACAAGCCGACCGGCGGCATGGAGCCGTGGATCGCAGCGGCAAAGATGATCACCGACCAGAAGCGCCCCGAGCTCGATGCAATAATCGCATCGGCGTTCGCCGCTCCGTTGGTGACGTTCTGTCACGAGCCGGCGATTCTCATGAGCACCTATTCGCCGAAGTCAGGCATCGGCAAGACCACCGCGCTGAAGGTTGCGCAGGCGGTCTGGGGGCATCCCATCAGGGCGATGCAGGGGCTCGACGACACCCACAACTTCGTAATGGGTAAGGCCGGCCAGCTACAAAGCCTCCCCCTCTACTGGGACGAGCTCAAGACCGAAGAGGACAGCAAGCGCTTCGTGAAGCTGGCGTTCGATCTGACGCGCCAGAAAGAAAAAGACCGCATGACGCAAAGTGCGACGATGCGTGAGAGCGGTGCGCACCAGACGCTTCTGGTGAGCGCGTCCAACGAGAGCATCATGAGCCACGTCATCCAGAAGACGAAGAACACGGCGGCGGGCATCTACCGCGTGTTCGAGTTTGAGGTGGCGGCCTCCAAGGGCATCGGCCAGATCAACCAGGCGGACGCCTCGCGGCTCGTGGGCAAGCTCGAAGACCACTACGGCCAGGTAGGGCTCGAGTACGCCCGTTACCTCGGAAGTAACCACCCGGCGATCGAGAAGGACATCGAGGCGTTCTACAAGGCGATCGGCGACGAGATCTCCACCAGCAACGAAGAGCGCTTCTGGCGCGTGATGCTGGCGGTACTCCTTAAGGGCGCCGAGTACGCCAACAAGCTGGGCTTCACTAACATCGATGGTTTCGCCCTGAAGAAGTTCCTGTTCAAGGTGGTCGAGGGCCTGCGCAACGAGAAGGATGCGACACCGGTCGATATGGCGAACTCGTTCAACGTCTCCAACATCCTGGCGCAGTTCCTCAACGCGAACCGTGCCAGGCATACGCTGCGCACCAACAAGATCCACACCGGTCGCGGCAAGCCGCCCAAGGGTACGATCGAGATCAAGACGATACACCCGGAGCGCCTGGATGCGATCTACATCCATGTCGGCGTCGAAGACAAAACGCTGCGCATCAGTAAGACGTTCCTGGAGAAGTGGCTGCAGGACAGCGGTTACTCCTCCCACACCACCCTCAAGTCATTCAAGGAAGCGTTCGCCGCCGTCGGGGTCCAAGCCCGCATGGCGTCGGGCACTGACTACGCCGGCGCGGCTGAATTTCTGATCGAGATCAATCTGGCTGGTACCCCATACGTCAACTTCATCGACGAGGCATAAATGATGTTCGCGATCGAGAGAGATATCCCCCCACCTCCAGAGCCCCACCCGTGGGCGGGACGTAACTCGTATTATGGTTTCGAGAGGCTCGAGCCAGGTGACAGCTTCCTAGTTCCTACTGGCGATGAGGGGCTGGCGGTATCAGCGCAGCGTGTGCGCTGGGCGATCAAGCGCTACCAACGTAAGTCCGACACCAAATGGCGAACGAAGAGCACTAATAAGGGTGTTCGCGTCTGGAGGGTCAGATGAAGTGGGTGATACGCCAATACCCGTGGAACACGCGGCTCGCCGCATGGCTTTACGCGAGGAACGAATGGCATCGATGGTTTGCCTGGCGCCCCGTGGCCATCCCCGCGACAAAACACGATGAAATCGTCGTCCCCCGCCACCGCGTGTGGCTCGAGACCGTGGCGCGCAGCAAAGGGGGCAACGTGCTCGGCTACGACTACCGCACGTATACGGCTGAGCCGACGCGCCTGGAAGCCAGTCGGCAGCTGCTCGAGAAGTACTACCTATGACCCCCCGCGGCCTCAATCGGAAAGAAGCGGCCACCTACGTCGGCGTTTGCAGCCTCCCGGACATAGAAAACCACTGCATGGCAGATCGGAGACCTGAGATGAAACTGGATTTCGAATGGGAACCAATGGAGCGCGCCCCACGGGACGGTGCGTCCTTTGTAGTTTACGATGGGTCGGAACTAATGGTCGTTCACTGGTCCGAATACGCCAATGCAAAAGGCGGCTGGTGGCTCCCCGAGGGAGCTGTCATCAATTACGAGGATTGCAAATACTGGTGGCCGATACCACCCCTGCGGACATAGAAAAAGATCGCCGGGCTTCCGAGTGTCAACTGTTACGTGTAGGTTTTACGAACGCTACGTGAACACTTGATACTCTCGTGAAATATTCGTGTAACCTACACGGAACGTACCCTGAACCGCTTTACCATAACACCATAGAATGATATTTCCGCGTTACCTTAGGAGGTGACGTCATGAGACTTATGGTTGTGGGGTTTTATGGTTTGATGGTTGTGTCGGCATCGGCGGCGGAGACCCGCTGGCCGGCGAACGTATGCGAGGAGATCGCGCAGATGGAGAAGATCACGGCGGACAGCTACGCCAAGCTACCGACCCAAAGAGCGCACGCGCGCGCCGCGCTACTGACCCAGCTGAAGAGCCGATGTGGGGTCGACATCAGCGCCAAATGGGCAGCGGACAATGCCGCGCTGGAAGCCTCCGTCAAAGCAACTCCGAAGAGGCGCTCTACCAGTACGCCGTTGACCTGCGCCACCGTCAATCTGGGCGGGGGTGACTCAGCCACACAGTGCTTCTAACGCCGCCAGCCGCGGTTGGTATGGCGATCCTGCACGCGGAGATTACCGCGTGCGTTCGACCCGCCTGACCTTACAGGCCGCTTGTGGTCGACGTCTTTGCCCTTGATGGCAGCTTCCCCCAGATCCTTCTTCACGATCGCGCGCGCCTGGTTACGCTGGGCGCGCTTCTTCACGTTCTCGGGTCTGGCGTTGTAGCCCTTTACCTGGCGGGTAACTTGACCCGGTGTGCGGTGTGAGCTCGGGTCTCTCTTCTGGCCGTTCTCAGCCATCAGGCTCGTCCTTGGATCTCGTAGCGGCCGGGCACACACTTGACGCGCCCGATGCGCCACATGTTGGAGTGATACAGTGGATGGTGTTCTTTCCAGTTAGCTACCTGGGGCTGGCTCATCATGCAACTGATGAAGTTCAGGGTCTCGTCCTGGTCGCTGTCGGTGACGATCTCCTCGACCCGTGCCTCTTCGTCCGTGCAGTCGCCATCAGGCATAATCGTGGGTGGGACGATCAGCAGTTTGCACATAACGACTACGACGGTGACGATCATAGTTACCTCAGGGGTTATAAGTCGCCGCAGCGCGGTCGTAGATTTCCTTCGTCCGCTTGCTGACCTTGACGCCGTTTTTCACGGTGCCTTCTTCCTTCTCGGTCTCGCGGCGGCGCGCTGCGGATGCCAGATCCTTCTGGGTGATCTGCGAGCCCTTGTCCTGGCCGGCGTTGAACTTCTGCACGGCACGCTGCGCGTCGACCTTCTTGGCGCCTGACGCTTCGACCCAGGCGTTGATCAGCGACGTGCGCTCACCGCCCACCTTCTTGCTTTCGCTGGCGACTTGCCGGCGCAGTGCGCCGTTCTCCGCCACCGACGACGGCGTGAAGCCCACCGCGCGGACGGTCGCTTCCCAGGGCGTCAGCGCCGGGTTGATCTCGCGGCCGTTCTCCGCCACCCTCGGGCCCGCCACGCCGGACACGGCTTTTGCTATGTCTCCAACAGCGCGCACCGGTGACGCCTTCTGGATCGCAGTCGGAACATCGCCCTTCGCGAGCGCCTGAGCGGCAGCAACTTGATCCAGCAGATATCCCGCCGGCGCACCCGCCATCGTGTCGAAGAGCCACGCCTTAATGTCATTCGCCTTCTCCGACTTCGGGCTGCCGAACGTCAGCAGGCTGTCCTGCCCCATCCGCCCCGACACTTCGATGCCGATCCCCCGGTACAAGCCCTTGGAGATGATCTCGCCGCCCTTCTGGCCGGCCACGCGCGCAGCGAGCTGCCGCACCGCGTTCTCGTAGTCCTCGGGCGTGAACCCGGTCGCACCGATCATGTTCGCCGCCATCAGCGCCACTTTGAACGGCTCGGTCGGCAGGCCCAGCGCACCGGCAACCATCCCGTGCGTCACCATCAAACCAGCGAACTGTTTCATGGCTTCGCGGTCACCGGCGATCACCCCCTGTATGGTCTTACCCAGGAGGTAATAAGTTTTGTGGCCGAACTTCTTGAACTGAAGCGCTAGTTGTCCGCCCTTGGTGTTGAAGACAGGGGCGGCGTTCCAGCTCGAGTAGTCGCCCATGGTGTCATGCGCAGTGGTGTACGCATAATGCATCGCAGCTTCGTGATTGCCGCCGTTGCGGCGGTACTCGAGATTGTACGCCGTGAGCCCGGTGACGGTGCGGTTGATCGCTTCGATCGCAGAGCCAACCTGATTTGCCATGAGGTCCGCGCGATCAAGAGCACGACCCGCAACATTAGAATTAGGGTTTGCAGACTTGCCGACTTCGAAAATCGAGTCGTTGCCATAGAGGTTCCTCGCTTCCATGTAGTCGAGGACATCCTGCAGCCGACGAGCCTTGTCGCCGCCGACGCTTTTGGAGTTCGCGATCTCGGCCTTGAACATCTTCACGTAGTCGGTGAAGCCGGAATCAGTCTTGAACGCCTTCGCAGTATCACGGAGCCCGGCCACCACGCCGCGGCGTGCGCCGATCATGTTGTAGGTGTCGGCCATCATCCGCATGGTCTGGCCGAAGCCGTGCCGGCCGCCAATGACAGGCAGCGACGTGACCCAGGGCTCGTGCGAGTTGATGACGTGGAACGAGACGCCCGCCAGGCGCGACAGCCGCGACATCTGCAAGAGCCGCTTGATGGGGCCGGGCTTGTGCTCCTCGGCCGCCTTGGCTTCCTTGCCATAGATGCGGTTGGAGAACTCCTGGTAGACTTCCTCGCGGCGCAGGTTGTTCGAGTCGTAGCGATGCGCCTTCATGTAGTCGCGCATCTCGGCGAAGATCTTGTCAATCTGGGGGCGATGCCGCAGCTTGGCGAGGTGGTTCGCCGTCATGCGCGCATAGTCCGCCGTGACCCTTCCAAGGTCGCGCGACATACCCGCCACGTTGCGGCGCTGCTTCATCGAGTTTTTAATGGTGGTGTTGCCAGAGAGCCCCAGCGTCAGATCGTGGAACATCTCGCGCATCGCAGCTTTCGACTGCGGGTCCGCATCAAGGTAGCGCTGCTGCTTCTCCAGCGAGCGCAAGATCGTCCCCATCGCGCCCTGGAGGTTACGCTCTTGTTGGTACGCCTCCTCGCGCTTGTGGTTGCGCGCGTTGACGAGCCCCTGCTCGGAGAGTTCTTGCGCGTGCTTGACGGCCGCCGCTTCAGTCTCGTGAAACTCCGTGTGTGACGTCTGCATCGAGACGCGATACGCCGGGATCGCGTCGGGATCTTCCGGCTCGACGATCTTGGTCACGTCGTTCTTGTCGACGGCGACTTTCCGGATCTCGGATGGAGTCAGCAAGTTACCTTGCGGGGTATGGGTGTCCTGCTCGAGATAGCGCTTGAGCGCGTCGCGCGCCGCCTTGTCGCCGCCCTTGGCGTCAAACTGGAGGGTGTTGTCGTTGATCTTGGCGACGTTGATACTGGCGCTGTTGGACGGTACCGCCAGCTCGTGCTCGGCGCTGGAGATGAACTCCCCATAGCGCCTGAACGGCACGTACCAGCCCTTGCGCTGCTTTAGCGCTTTGACTTGGTCGAGCGCGTCAACCAGCCGGTTATTCTTCCAGGCGTCGCGATCAGCTTCCGTGACGCCGTCCTGGTAAATGCGATCAGCCAGACCAGCATCATGGATGTTTGCCTCGGCAAGGATGTTCTTGATGGTGTCACGCGACACCTCGTTGTGGATGTCGCGGTAGAACTTCACCGCCCTGAGAATGGTTTCGCGGACCGGGTCGAGCGACTTGTCGTCCCATGCCTTCTGAAGGCGGGGGAGCTGCTTCTTGGCCTGCACTCCGGTGAGCTTGTCCTTGCCCAGATGGTCGTTGGAGCCATCCAGGTTCACGTCGTGGAGCGACGCGTCGAAGAGGATTTCCTTGGCTTTCGCCATCGCCTCGGGGTGTTCGCGCTCCGCGGCTGCGATCGCGCGGGTGACTTCAGCCCCACCATAGGTGTTGAGGATACGGTCTTTTTCGCGCTCCTGCTTGGCGCGCTCATCAAAGAGACGATTCAGCGGCCGCGACGGCCCGAACGTGTTGTTCTCGCGTCGTGCCATCATCCAGGCGGACGAGAGCTTATCCTTGGCGCGGCGCAGCTTGCCGCCGCTGTTAGTGGCCAGATCGGCCGCGTAGTCGCGCGCGTCGGCGGTGGTCAGCTTGGCGCTAACCCGGCTGGAGTCGAACGCCTCATGTGGCTGCACGCGCACGTCCTGGCCCAGCATCTTCCGCGTCTTCACACGGTTGAGGTGCGCTTCGAACTCCGGACCAAGGCGCATCACGCCTTCGATCATGCGCATGCCGTCGGGGATGCGGCCGGTGACCTTCTCGATCACTTTGCGTACCGTGTCGACGATCGCGTCCCATGTGGTCGAGCGTCGTGCCAGGCCCAGCTCGTGCGCCAGCTTGTCCGACAGCGGGATGCCCGCCAGGACTTCCTGCACCTCGGGGTTGGAGAACGCCTCGGCAATGAACTCGCGCTCGTCGCTCAGGGCGTAGTCGATCTTCTTGCGGATGTCAGGAATGTCCTTCAGGAACGCTTCCGTCTCCTGCATCATGCGCGTCACTTTGCTGTGGAGCGCCTTGTCCTCCACCAGCGCGCGCATTGTCGCCGCGTGGGCGATCTCATGGATCATCGCGTGGGCGGACGCCTCGGGGGTCTTGAATTGGTCCGCGCGCATCAGCACGACGGTCTTGCCGTCCGCCATGCTCATGGTAGCCAGGCCGCGGACGCCGTCGAGCTCACTATTGGTGAACGCAGTCCTCACGTCGCCGGTGGCGCGCGCCATCTCGTACTTGTCGAGAATGTGAACGTCAGTGTCGCCGACGAGCGCCTCGAAGCGTTTTTGGGCGATCTTGGCTATCGCCTTCGGCACGCCGGACAGATGCTCAAGGTTCAGCGACTTGAGGGCGTCTCGCGCCTTCACCGTCTTGATTGCGTTGACCTTGCCGTTCGATCCCAGCTTGTCCGGAACGTCGGTCTTGAGCGCGCTGGAGATGGACGCTTCGGGCTTGGGCTTCTTGGTTAACCCAGCAAGCGCGGCCTTGCGCGCGGCGCGGGCTTCAGCGGCGCTGAGTTTGATGCGCTCGACCGGCTTGACTTCGATATGCTTGACGCTCGGGCCCTGCTCGATTTCGACGTCTGAAGTGCTTTCATCCTCCTCGGCGCGGATCAGCTTCTCTTCGGGAGAGAGCGTGTCCTCGCGCGCGGCGTCGCCGATGGCGGCGCCCTTCTCTTCGACGTTGCCCTGGTCGACGCGCTTGAACTGAGCGCCTTCTTCCTTGCGGCGTTCGGCCAGCGAGGTGAGATCTTTGGTGTTCGACTCGGTGATGAACTTGGAAACGCGGGCGCGCTGGTCGCTCTGGGGTCCGTACTTCTGGCCCTCCAGGATCTTCTTGATCGCCATAACCTCGCGCAGATACCGCACGTGGGACGACATATCCTCGGCGCCGACTTTTTCCGGGATGCTCAGGTGATACTGCGCACGCTCTTCATCCGTGATCGGAAAGTCTTTCGAGCTCTTGCGCTTCTTCGTTACCGGGTCTTTCGGCGGCGAAAAGTGATACCTGACATGTTCGGGTAGCGTCTCGCGAGGTACGAGGCCGCGCTTCGCTGCCGCGTCCAGGACGGCACCAAGCTCGTTGGCCATGGCCTGGCGCTCGGCGCGGTCGACCGGAAGGGTGCGTTCTTTGTGGTGTTCGTTGACGAGTTCTTCAGCGTGCTTACCGCGCGCGGCGATCGTCTCAGCCTCCGCGGGGGAGAGGTTTTTGGTGCCGACAACCTTCTCGCCGGCGGTGGCCGCCTTGAGGTTTTCTTCGGCCTTGGCCTTCGCCGCCTTCTCGATCGCTTTCGCTTCGGGCGAGATGTTCGGAAGCACGCGTCCCGTGGCCTTCGCCGGTGCGGGTTGCGCACTCACGGTCGGCACTTCAACGGGCACTTCCGGCGCGGCGACGGGCGCGATCTCGGCGGGCGCAATAGGGGTCGGCTCCGGTACGCTGGACTGGACCGGAGCCTGCTCCACCGGCGCGCTTACTTCCGGCGCTGCCTGTGGAAGGGTAACTTCCTGAGTTACCTCGGGGGTAACGGGTGCGAGCGTTTGTGCAGTTTGCTCGGGAATTGGCGGCGGTTGCACAAACTGTTCGGTCGGTGCGGGCGCCTGCTGGGGTACGGGCACTTCAGGCGGCTGGGCCTTCGGCTGCGTCGGCTGCGCCAGGTCATTGATCGCTGCGGCCTCGGCAACGCTAGGCGCACCGGGCTCGACGACTTCGGCCTCTACCTTCCCTTGGACTTGCTTTTTGGCGGGCTCTGGCGCCGTACGTTGCGGTTCTGCGCCGGGTTGGGCTTCGCCTTCAGGCGCGGCTTCCACGGGAGCGACTTCTGCTCCACGTCCTTGTTTCGCGGCGATTTCATCTGCCTTGGCCTTTCCTTTACCCTTGCCGCCACCGACACCGGTTGCAGCGCCAAAGAGTCCGCCCATGACGCCGCCACCAAGCACGGCGTCGACCAGCTGACCCTTGTCGATCTCTTTCTTGAGGCCGCCTTCGACCTCGGCGCTCTGAACGCTATAGTCGCCAGAACCTTCTTCGACGGCTTCACCAACTGCGCCCTCGGCGGCGGAGCGACCGATACCGTGGCGCGCGCCACCCTTGATGCCGCGTATGATGTTCGCGGCGGGGCCGACCGCGCCGGTACCCACGCCCAGCGCGAATGCCAGCGCGGGCTTCAGCCCCAGGAGCGTCTGGTTATATTGCCGACGCGCTTCCGTCTCATCGAAGTCGGCACGGAGGCCGCGATAGAGGGTGCTCTGCTCTTGCAGTTCCTTGTCGTTGAGCTTGTCGGTCTTCTCGTAGATGCCCTCGATGACGTCGCCGGCGCTGAGCGCACCGCCCGCGGCGGCCGTGGCGCTAACAGCGAGAGCCGCGTCGCCGACCAAGGCGCCGGGGATCGCGGCCGCAACCAAATACGGCGTCATACCGGTCGCCTTCAGCGCCAGACCGCTGACCGGATGTTCCCAAAATTTCTCGCTGGTGAAGGTCGCGTTAAAGCGATCGCGCCCTTCGGGGGTCATCGACTCCGTGATGTCGTCGCCAGCCTGGCGAGCCATACCCTGGAGCTCGCGGAAGATGCTGGCGCCCTGCTCGCTCCTGCCCGCTTCATAGAACTGGCGGAGCGCGCCCGCGGCGCCGGCGCCGATACCGGCGACGGTCTTACCAGCTGCCTTTGCGTAGTCGCCCCAAGTCGGATCTTCTTCAGCTTTGGGCTCGGGTACCCAGGCGTCCCAGCTCATAGCGGATTGTCAACTCCGGGATTATCGCCAGGGTTACCTATCGCGCGAAGCCCGTTGCGCGTGGACGACGCCAGCGCGGGGTTCTCCAGCACATCGCCGATCGCCGATGCCCCGCGGCCGATTGCGCCGCCGATCGCTTCACCACCGGCTTTCACGGCCGCACCGGCTTCGCCGGCCAGATCAAGGCCCGCCTTCATGGCGCGACCGGCCTTGTCGCCGTAGCTGTCTTCCTTCGGCTTCTTCGCGCGATCCTCGGCTTCCTTGAGGGCTGCGCCGCGCGCCGCGGCCATCGGCAGATAGTCGCTCTCCGGTAGCTCGAGCGTACGGCCGTTGGCGAACTTGATCGTGCGCGAGCCGTCTTCGTCGCGCGTTACCTTGAAAGGTGCCTTCTCGCCCTTCTTGGGCTCGGGGGCGGTGATGAAGGTCTGCGCCGACTTGAACGCCTCATCATCCGTCACGTCGTTGTTGCGGCGGATATGGAACATGACGTTCTTCATCGACGAGACTTCGTCGTCGGTGATCTCTTTGCCCTTGTTCTTCGGGTCGGCCTTGGCCTTCTCGACGTACTTATCGACGTGGCTGGCGACCTGGTCCTGGAGCTCGCTCTGGTCCTTCACCTTCGGTACGTCGGCGCCTTCAGCGGCTTTACCCCCTACCGCACCCTTCGGATTGGCGATGCGCTCGCCGGCGGCCTGAAGCAGGTAGTTGTCGAAGCCCTGCGTCGCGACGCCCATGGCGGCAGCGGCGAGCTGCTGCGGCGATGCGATGCCGGAGCTGACCTCCTGGCCGGATTCGTCCTTCATCGAGTAGTTGAGCTGGCCGTCCTTCGACTTCCAGATCTTGAGATCCTTGCCGTCGGGAATGTTGGCGTACGCCTTCATGGCCGCTTTGGCTGCGGCATCGACATGGCCGCCTTCTGCGGCTGCGGCCGCGATCGCCGCGTAGCGCTGTGATGCCTGGCGGTAATGCTGCAGCATCGAGAAAGCGGTACGCTTCGCACCTTCCGCATCGCCGCTGTTCATCTTGAAGCGGTAGACGGCGTTGATCGCATTGAGGTTGCGCTCGCTCTCCCCCATCTCGCCTTTGGGGTCGATCTTCTTGTAGATCGCCAGCATATCCTCGACCGGGGCCGCGCCCGCGCCGCGCGCGTACGCCTGTAACCGTGCACGTCGTGCCGGCTGGGGTACTGCGCCGGGAGCGCCGAGTGTGGCCACGCCATACTTGAGTGCGTCGGAGACGGCGTCGGCTTCTTGCGGCCGCGCTGCTGGCATGGGGGTGCGGCCGCGCGCGGACACGTCCGTCGGCCCGATCGCGGGCGGCGGCGCGTATTCGTCTTCGAGGTCATCGTCCTCGACCAAGCCACCGTTGGCGAACTTCTGCACGAGGCCACCGTTGGCGTAGCCAGTACCAACGGGCTCTTCGGTTACCTGCGGAGGTAACGCTGGGATCGCGGCGCGCGCAGCCGGCGCTGCGATCGTCTGAGCGACGGGGCTTTCTTGTGGCTGCTGGGCTGCCCTGATCAGTTTCTGGTTGTCGGCTGCGATCGCCATGCGCTGCCTGAGCGCCTGGTTACGTAACTGCTTATTTTCCTGGTCGAGGGGGTCCTCTTCCATGTCGCTTTCGATTTTCTTCGTCGTCATCTCCGATTGCTTCTGCAAGGCACCCTTGTAGTTGCTTTCAGAAAACGACTTCATGACACTCTGCGAAGCGCCAAGGAAGTCACGAATCTCCTGCGAAAATGACACTTTTACGAAACCTCCCGACGTGCGCGCCCGAATTTGTCGGCGACCGGCTTGGTGAGCGCGTCCATAACAGGCATCTTACGGAGCCGGTAGCGCAGAGTCTTATCGTTGATACCGTACTTTTTGGCTGCGTCTCTGACGATCATTCTTTCGCCATCGACTTCGATCCAAACATTTGATTTCTGGTTTCGACTCTGCTCGTAGGTTGTCGCCCACCGCACATTGCCCGGCTCGTAACCCTTCGTGCCGTTAATGCGGTCGATGCTGTATCGGCCTTCCGGACGAGGACCGATGTGTTCTAGGAATCTGTTGAAGCCGCCAGGGCCGCGCCAGTCAGTACACACGGTGATACCGACCCCACCATATTTCGCGTATTCTGGAACGTTTGGGTTGGTGCATCGCTGGATCATGCTCCCCCACGAACTGTACGCGGGAGACCGTTGTTCAGCGGAAGAGTGTCCGTGCTTAGTAAGCGTCTCAGCGAACAAACAGCCACACGACTTGGAATGGCCGGTGCGGAGGTTGCACGTCGATGTAGTTGTTCGGCCGCCACACTCGCATACACACTCCCACATAAAGTGGCCGTGAATATTTCGCGGTGCCGCGCCCACAACGGTCAGCCTTCCGTACTGGTGCCCGGTCAGATCAAGTGGCCTACTCACGCGGCTGCTCCAATCGCGGGTCGTGGTTGGGCGGGGGCGTTACCGATCGCGGGCTTTGCACCCGCGCCTTCCTTCGCCTTGCGCGCCTTCATGATCAGGTTCTGGAGCGACTTCTCGCCTTCCCAGGCGACCACGTCGCGCGGGATGATGAACTCGCCGGCGTTGACACGGACTTCAGGTCCGCCGTTGACTTGCGCCGGTACGTCGTCGGTGATCGCACCGCCGGACGGTGAAGCCCCCATCGGGATCGCACCACCTTCAGCAAAGCCAAGCACCTTGCCGAATATCGAGCCGCCGGGGATCGCGCTCATCCCGAGACCGGCGATGCCGCCAAGCATCGAGCCGATACCGGACGAAGCGCTCTGGTTCGCTTTGAACTCGCTGAGCTGGTTCTGGTAGCCCTGGTTGAGCGTGTTGCCCCATTGGCCGAGCGCGCTGGTGCCCGTGCCGATGTAGGACGCGGGGTTACCCATTGCGCCAGCACCGGTCGCGTACGTCGCGTTCTGGGCGTTGTTCGCGTTGCCGCTGATACCGGCCGCACCGGTGACGGCGCCGAGCGCGCTATTGCCTGCGTTGACGGCCTGGCCAGTCGCACCGAGCGCGTTGCTGCCGGAGGCGTTCGCCGTGTTCGCGGAGGCGTTGCTCGCGCCCAATAGCGGGTTGCCCATACCGATGGCCTGGTTACGCAAGGCGAAGCCGGTGGCTTCTGTGTTGAGTGCGGCCTGATTACCGGCAGCTGCCTTGGCCGCGGCCTCCTGCACGCGCGTTCCGAGGTCGAGCGCGGCGAAGCGCGTCGACGCCGGGTTCACACCGAACGACTCGAGTTGACGCGTCGCCGAGTCGCGCGCGGCGGCGAACTGATCGCCCACCTGCGCTTGCGCAGCGCCCATCATCTGGTCGCGGCGTTGCGGCGTATCGTAGGTGTTGGCGTCCGCCAGGTACTGATCCTGCGCGGGCTGATAAACGTCCTTGTAGCGCTGGTACAGCTCGTCCGAGTTCTGCTGGTTCTTGCGCTGTAGATCGAGTTGCCCCTGCTGGATTCCGAGCGCACTATTCTGGAGAGCGAGCTGCTTCTCTTGTAGCGCGCGGGCCGATGCGCTGTCGGACAACATCGACTGAACGATCTGATCAGTCATGCCCTTGTTCTGGGCGAACTGATCCTTCGCCCACGCAAGCTGATCCTGTCCGAGCTTGAAGGAGAGTTGTGCGGCTTCTTGTGAGGCGGCGGCGACGCCGCTCATGTCGGGCGGCGGGGGTGCCGAATTTTTACTTCCCACGTGATCCTCGCTTTAGCCAACGACATTCTTCGCGGCGCATCGACATGACGACGAGGTCCGCATCGGGGAAGACGCCGGCGATGCGCGCTTCCTCTTTGAATCCTAATTTATTGTTGAAGTCCAACGCTTTACGGTTATCTGAAGGTATCTGACCGAACAGCTTTTGGACGCCCAATTGATCGAAAGGATAGTGGAACGCGATCCACAACATGTCCTTGTTGAGCCAACGCGGGTCGAAACTCCCAACGTGAATACCGATGCTGGCGCCCGTGTAACCCTGAAAAATTACCCCGCCGAGTAACTTTCCGTTCTCCGATCGACTGATGACATGGTCGCACTCGGGGTTGAAGAAACACCCTGCTTCCTTGGCGATCGCGCGCGCGTGGTCGAGGTTGCCGGCCGTAATCACGTGGACTCGTACACGCCAGTTATGTACATCACCGAACTTGCGTTGATGGCCGAAAGGTTTGCGTAGGTCAGCACCTCCATCGAGGAGCCGTTTAGTGTGCCGTGCAGTGACGCCCCTGTGACGGTGGTGTCGCGGCCAGTCAGAATAAAAGTGCCGTTCGCGGCTACGGGGGGCGTTACGTAGTAGGCTCCCGAGGCGGTGCCGACCGTAGTGATGGTGACCGCGATGTTGACAAAAACGGTCTTGCCGTTTTGCTTGTACTTGCCGGTCGCGGAGGCGCTGGTAAACGCGCCGGTTTGCGCCGTGAGTGTCGGCGTGTAGGCGGTCCACGCACTCTCGTACCCGGATATCTTGGTTGTCAGGGTCGAGATGTTGGTGGTGTTGGTACCGATGTTGGTGGTGTGGGTGGCGTCCGCTGCGTCCACATAGGTTTTGTCAGCCTTGAGCGCGACAGCGGTAGCCAAATCTGTATCGGCCGTGTCGACGTACGTGGTCAGATCCGCCAGGTCAGACGGCATCGCGGCGGCGTAGTCAGGGTTGCCGCGCTGTCCGGTCAGGATCTCGAACGCCTGCTTCAACGAAAGAATGCTGTCGCGCAGGCTCTCGGGTTTGGTAGTCGGTTCGGGGATCGCCGGATATCTCGCCATTATGCTCTTTTCAGTTCTTTGACGCTGGTCGCCATCTGCACCGAGTTGATCTTGACCACGCTCTCAAACTCAATCTGCCAATAGTCAGCCTTGAAGCCGGACGGCAGCCGCATCAGTTCGCCCGACGTGCGCAGCTCGCGCGTGCAAACAAGCCGGTCGTCGGCGTATATTCTGACCAGCCCGTATTGGTCGGCAGCGAGCGTCTGCGGCTCCGCGGTGTTGCGCACCGGGTTCTGGGTCGGCGCCCATGCGGGAATTTCGAAGTACACCCGCAGAGCCTGGAAGTTCTTCTTGTCGGGCGCCTGAAATATCTTAGAGCGCCACAGCACGGTGTCGCGCGCAGAGGTCAAGTCTGCGAGGTCGAGCCGATAAATCTTATCTTCGCGAATGAGCAGTGGTTCACCCGACCACGCATCGTTAAACACGTTGGCGGTGATATTCTCGCTGGTCAGTACGCTGAAGGCGACGCGCTGGTTGGTTGGGTCAACGAGGATACCGCTATAAGAGCCGGCAAAGTCGTCCTGCTGGACCATCGCCTCCACGAACGCGTCAGTCTGGGCAAAGCCGCTGCGTGAGCTACCAAAGGCGTAATACGCATTGCCGAGGCGCGTCGCGCGCAGCGTCGATACCGTGGCAAGATTATTCCACTCGTCTTTAGCAACCAGTCCTTCGGTCACCAATGACGCGACACCGTTGGCTACCAAGACCAACCCGTTCGGCGAGGCGTAGTACACACCTTCGGGCGCGGAGAGAATCGAACCACGCGACATACACGGTTCAAACGAGGCGAGTTTTGATAGTGAGATCGAGTCGGGATGAATGCCCGTTGCCACCATCGGATAGCCCGCGGTGCAGATCACCAGCGTCTGGTTGGTGACGCCGAGACCAACGATGGGATATTCCACCGTGTTAGTGTATGCGGCCGGCCAGGCATGAGGCCGATACGGCTCGCAGAACCACAACTCGTTGCCCTTCCAGCCCGCGATCATGCCGTTCGGCATGGTGACGAAGCCGACCAAATCTGCGGGCGGCGGGGTCCAGCCGGTCGAAGCGAGCGTCTCGTTAGCGGAGACAACCGCGCTGAGCGCGCTGTCGGCGTAGGTCGTGGTTGCGATCGGTACTTCGCCGACGTAGAAATACGAGGTTGATCCGCCTGATGCGACGGTGCGATAGATGCGCGTGGTCGCCAGATTATAGTCCGTGATGTCGCCGGCGGCGGCGGTCGGTAGGGACAGATTCCAGGTCGCATCGATCTTACCGGTGTCCAGAACGGGAAGACTGGGCGGGCCCTCTTCGTCGAACGCGCTAACCCAAGTCACGACATAGGCGCGCGACTCGTTGGCGCCAACGCCGCCACTGATCGACGAAATCGTCGGCGCGGTGTCGGGCTGGATCACTCCCAGGTTATAGGAAGCGCTCGACGCTTCGATGCGCGCGAGCGAGTTTACCTGTGGCGCTTCGAGAGGGCTTGCCCAGTAGTATCTATCGAAACTGTCGTCGACGACGGGCGACCGCAAGACGTCCGTGTCGATGCTCGCGAACTCCATCCAGACCGCGTCTTCGATGTGCGTCGCGTCGTAGTAGTTGTTCGGGATACGGTACGCCTTGCCGTAGCCGGCGTTGGTCATATCGCGCACGTATTTTGGCGACACCATTCCGACCAGCTGACCGTTATAGAGGTACGCATCTTGCGAGAGGACCGCGGCCTGATCTGGTAGCAGACGGTCGTCCGTTGCCGGCACCATTCCACCGAATGCGTTGATCTTGACCACGGCCATCTGCGTTACGCCCTATGCGCTTCGAGTTTGGCGCGGCCGGCTTCCTGCTCAGCAAGCGTCTTCAGGCTGAGCTTCTGAGCCACGCTCGGCACGCTGACGTCAGGGGCATCCTCGACGGTGGCCACAAACACGGGTGCGGGCGCCGGGGTCTCTTCGGTTACTTCGGGGGTAACTTCGGTAATCTTCGGCTGCTTAGCCATGTAGTCTCCTTAGTTGTTGCGCGTACGTCCTTCGAGGACACCGATACGACGATCGCTGTCGCGCTGCTCTCTCGCGATCTGATCGATCCGCATGGTGGCGTAATCGACTCGCTCAGTGACGGTCTTGGTCCAGTTGGCGACGCGCTCGTCGAGCCGCGACAGCGAAGTGGACATACTGAAAATCCCGACGACGCCGGCGGACACCAGCGTCGTGATGATGGCAAAGGAGATCTTCGTGAACCTGTCGTCCGGTGGCATCATTTCGGGGCCTTCCAGCAGCGCTTGTTCACGCCAGTTTGGTTGTGAGTCCTGACCTGGTGGATAGTGTTGAGCGTGTCGTTAGCGCCGTCGTACTCGATGTATCGCCAGCTACCGCACCGGGCTTTTTGCGTTACATTCGCATTCGCGCTTGCCGTCGCGGTTACGGTTGAACGGGTCGTCACGGAACACGCTGCGATCGGAAGACTGAGGACCGATAGTGCGCTCAGCGTCAGCGCGAGCCGTTTCACTTGTGTCAGCCTCGCGCTGAAGTGCAGCATCCCACTGGCGTTGTTTTTCAGTGAGCCCGTCATGGTAAAATTTCCCTGCGATCGAGGTGTACGAAAGTGCGACGGCGGCCACGACGATCGCCCACTTGCGAAGGTCGGTGATGAAGTCGAGCTGCTTGGGTAAAAGGATCGCCACGACGATCGCGGCGCCGCCGATCAGCGTCGTGATGCTCGCCGAGCTCAAGATGAAGTTGACCCACGATTGCAGCCACAGCGATATCATTTCCAGATCCATGCCCAGCGTGACTTCGGAGCGGGTGCGGGTTTAGGCTGCTCGAGCCCGGCCAGGCAAAGTTTGCGCTCCTTCTCGCGCCGATTGACGAGCCCCTTGACGACGCGACCTTGTGCGCGCGTCCAGCCCATCAGGGCGTTGCAGCCGCCGCGAATGTCGCCCTCGTTCATAAGTCGTACCGTGGTCGAACGGCACGCGCCGGCGGAGCCGACGTTGTAGGCGAACGAGATCAGTGCGGCGCGCGTATAGTCCGGTAGGTCGGCCGTGATACAGCGGCCGATCTCAGCGTCGTAGCGCTTGAGCTTCACCTCCAGAAGATCATCGCATTCCTTCTTGGTGAACTTCTGCCCGAGCTTGACGTTCTCGGTCTCGCCGTAGCACGCGGTGACAGGGCGGCCGGTACCGATCTGGTCGACCTTCGCTGTCAACCAAAGGCCCTCCCACGGCTTGACGTTGACGGCGGCAACGCCGAGGGCGGCGGCCGACGCTACGGTGATCCCGATGGTGGTCTTGCGCGCACTCATAGATCCGCCTTCGGCACCTGCTTAACCAGCCGCAAAAAACCGATCAGGCCGTAGCCGGCGCAGCACAGCACCAGAAAAAACCACGGGTTGAACACGTTGACGAACGCCGACAGACCGAGCACCGCGCCTGTCAGCACGAACATGAACAGGCTGGTGCGAACGCTCCACAGTCTACGGATCTCGGTTTTCCAGTTGTCGATTAGCGTCATAGCTTGATCATCACGTTCCAGGCGGTGAACGGCTGCATGACGTTGTGCGCGCCACCGGTGCCGGCTGCGTCCGTGGTGAAGGTGTGGGTGTGGTTTGAGTCTGCGGTGGAAGTGCTGCCGGAGTAAGTGTGGGTGTGGTCTGCGCTGGCACCGCCGGTGGTACCGGCCGAAGCACCGCCATGCGACATGTTCAGGAACGCACCGCCGCCGCCAGAAGTACCGTTTCTGGCGACTTCGTCGTTGTAGCCGTGGGTATGCGTGTTGCTCTGGCCGCTGGTTGTGCCGGAGAAGTTATGGAAGTGGTTCGAGCCGTTGGCGGCGGTGGTGCCTGTGTGGGTATGGCTCGGGATTTCAGCGGTCGTGAGCAGATGCGTTTCTTCGCCGCCGGTGACGCCCAGCGCGCGGGAGGTCAGGCCGGCGCCAGCGCCGCCGACAATGATCGCACGCCCCAGCTGTTTCGGAAGCGTCATGCGGCAGTGAGCAGCATAGGCTGTAGCAGCACTACCCTGCGCAGCGCGCGTGGTTGCACCGCCGGCGCTGGTCAGGATCGGTGCGTTGGCATCGAGCACGTTATCGTAAAGAAGAATAAACAGCGCCGAGGTATCGGCGTTGGCGCGCGATGCGCCCGAACTCGCGTCGCCAATGGTGCCATCGTTCATCAGCACCCAACCGGACGTGGCTGTGGTCTTGAACGTCAGTACGGCGTCGCCGGTGGTGGGTAGGCCCAGGGCCACCTGCAACGCGGTTAGGCTCGCCGTATTCAGCAGCCCCATCATGTAGGTGCTGGCAGAGATCTCTTCGACGGCACCGGTGCCCGAGGTCTGGCGACCCAGCATCTTACCGGTGGCACAGGTCAGCGTATGCTCGGCGTTCCAGTTGCTTGGACGTACCAGCGTGGTGTCCGCGCCGTCGCCCTTGGCGGAAGTAAAAGCATGCTTGAGAGAAATAGTCATACGCGCGCCAACCCACTACTAGGACTGGGGTCAGGAGTACGCGTGGACGGTTTCACCGTCGTCTCAAGGCATTGGGTTTATTGGGTTTAGGGGGTGCGTACCGTGAACTGCACGACGTCTGCGCGGGTTTGACCGTTGGTCGTCTGCATCGTGACGGTCGCCCTGTAGCTCACACCCGACAATCCAGCCGAGGCGTAGAATACAACCCCTTTGGAGTCGAGTTCGAGGGCGTCACCATCGATAAGAACGGGCGTGCCTGTCGACGGCGTTACCCCGAAGGTAACAGTCGAGACCAATTCGCCGGTGTCGAGCCAGTCGGAATAGTCGATATGGTACCGCTTTCGCTCGGTCGGACCCTTGAAATATTTTCCAAGCAATAGCGACATCAATGCCTCCTCAATCTTGTACTAGCCTTCATCGTGCGAGGCTCGGCACCGACCGACATTACGGAGCCCTGGTAATCCAAGGGTGTCATGGTTCTATTTTCTGCCTCGACGATCAGGATGCGGCTCTCGGCCGGGACATAGATGATCTCGGTGTCGGGGTGGAATGAGTAGCCGGCACCTACGGCCGTGCCCGTGCCCGAAGCCGTACCGACGGAGACCGCGATTGATCTGCCGACACCCGTCGCGCTGCCCGTGCCAGACGCCGTACCGACTGACGTGCCAGTCGACGAGATAGCGGTGGCCGTGCCCGTGCCTGACGCCGTGCCAGCACCAATGCCGAGTGCCTGACCAGTGGCTGAAGCGCTGCCTGTGCCAGACGCCGCGCCGAGGCTACGGGCGGTAGACGAGCCGATACCCGACACCGTGCCTGCGCCAGATGCCGTGCCGGGGCTACGAGCAATGGAGGTGCCGATCGCAGCGGCCGAACCCGTGCCGGACGCCGTACCGATCGAGCTGCCGACGATAGCGACGCCAGTAGCTGACCCTGTGCCAGATGCTGAGCCGACCGACACTGCGTCACTGCGGCCGGCGCCAGTAGCTGACCCTGTGCCAGATGCTGAGCCGACCGACACTGCGTCACTGCGGCCGGCGCCAGTAGCTGACCCTGTGCCAGATGCTGAGCCGAC
>ERZ650310.6-NODE-6-length-57685-cov-9.371525_pt1 | contig 57685 bp, 72 predicted proteins | sample MGYA00376246_ERZ650310 | MGnify/ENA primary metagenome ERZ650310 (study PRJEB26733, sample SAMN07839286) | wastewater metagenome | biome: small river; feature: stream; material: water | place: USA: North Carolina | collected 2016-03-01 ...
CGCTCGTGAGCGTGTGAGCAAGCAGCACCGTGACGCCCTCGCGGCGCAGGCGCAGGAGATCGCGGACCTGAAGAAATGCCGACACGGGCACGAGTGGTCGAACCCCTTCGGCGACGACTGGACGCCCGACGATCACGCGATGTGCGACTGCGGCACAAAGACGTGGGGCCAGAGGACCGCCAAGTGAGTGACGCCGCCGCACTCCTTGAACGCACGATGCCGCACAACCTCGAAGCGGAGCGCTGCGTGTTGGGCGCCATCCTGCTACACAACGACGCGTACGTGCAGGTCGCCGGCTGGTTGCAGGCCAACGAGTTCTACCGGGATGCCCACCGCCGCATCTTCGAGAGCATGGCGCGACTGCTCGAACACCCACAGGGCAGCGTGGACCTCGTGACGCTGCGCGAAGACCTGGGGCGACGCGGCGATATGGACAACGTCGGCGGCCCGGCCTACATCGCCAAGCTGGTCGACGGTATCCCGCGTTCCATGAACATCAAGCGGTATGCCGGCATCGTGAAGGAGCAGGCGCTACTGCGGGCGATGATCTACGCCAGCAACAAGCTGCTGACCGACGCCTACGCCGGAGAAGATCCCGCGCAGGAACTGCTGATGCGCGCCGATCGCACGTTCCTCGACCTGCAACAGGGCCAGCTGGGCTCGAACATGCTGAACCTGCCGAAGCGTGTTCCGGCGCTGCTGGACGAACTGGAGTACCGCCTGGCGCATCGAGGCGAGCTGCGCGGCGTCGACACCGGGTTCACCAGCATCAACGACCAGACGAGCGGTTGGATGCCAGGCGATGTCATCGTGCTGGCCGCCCGGCCGTCGATGGGCAAGACGGCATTCATCCTGAACAGCGCCGTGGCCGCCGCACGCACGAAGCGGCGAGACGGCACGCCACGGCACATCGGCCTGTTCTCGTTGGAGATGGCGCGCGAACAGTTGGAGCTGCGCATGCTGGCCGCGCAGGCGGGTGTCCCGCTGTCGTCCATCCTCGACGGCTATTGCACCGACGACCAGTACGGGCGCCTGACGCACGCGCTCGGCGAACTGGAGGAGATGAACATCCACATTGACGACACCGCCGGCCGGACGGTGGAGGAGATCCGCGCCGAGTGCCGCCGGTTGCAGGTCGACCACGGGCTTGACCTGATCATCGTGGACTACGTCCAGCTGGTGGCCGGCTCGAACACACAGAAGCGCGGCATCAACCGCAACGAGGAGATGACGCACATCTCGCGGGCGATGAAGGGCATCGCGCGCCATCTCCGCGTGCCGCTGCTGCTGCTGTCCCAGCTCAATCGCGCCTCGGCGTCCCGGTCCGACAAGCGGCCGGAGCTGTCCGACCTGCGCGAGAGCGGCGCGCTGGAGCAGGACGCCGACATCGTGGCGTTCCTGCACCGCAAGAGTCACCGCCAGTCCGGGGTGACGAACTTCATTCTAGAGAAGCAGCGCAACGGCCCGACCGGTACGGTCAACCTGACGTTCGACCGGGACATCCAGCTGTTCACCGACGGCGGCGAGGAGCCCGCCGAGGCCGCCGTCCCGCCGTCGGGACAGCCGGAGAAGTCCGAGGAGGAACAGCAGGCCGACAAAGTCCGCAAGGCAATTCGATCACGCGCGAAAAGACGTTGAAACGGCTGACCTGTTCAGCCAGAATGGAGCCCATCCAAATGTTCTACCTGGGGATTGATCCCGGCAAGTCCGGTGGAATCGCCGTGCTGTCGCCCACCGGCGTGATCGACTGCACGGTGAAGATGCCGCAGACCGAGGCCGACCTGTACCACCTGTTGCGCAGTTTCGAGGGCGATGGCCGCGCGATGGTCGAACACGTCCACGCCTCGCCGCAGATGGGCGTAGTCAGCGCGTTCACGTTCGGCAAGGGCTACGGCGCGCTGCTCATGGCGCTGACGGCCGCGAAGATCAAGTTCGATGAAGTCTCGCCCCGGAAGTGGCAGGCCGCGATGCAGTGCCTGACCAAGGGCGACAAGAACGTGAGCAAGCGGAGGGCGCAGCAGCTGTTCCCCCAGCTCACCATCACGCACGCAACAGCAGACGCCTTGCTGATCGCGGAATTCTGTCGGAGGTGGCATTGCTCACTGGACGTCAATGGCTCCTCGCGCGCACGGAGCCAACAAGTAACGGCTGCTGGATCTGGCAGGGATACCGCGACCGCTACGGCATCGTGCATTGGGGAGGCAAAACCAGAAAAGCGCATCGAGTCGCGTGGGCGCTTTGTAAAGGCGACATCCCGCACGGCATGAACGTACTGCATCGCTGCGACGTTCCGGCGTGCGTGAACCCAGCACACCTATTCCTTGGGACGCAGCGCGACAACGTCACGGACTGCCGCAGTAAAGGGCGGCTGAAACCGCCGATATGCCCACGGCGGATGATGGCGCGCGGCGCGGCGAACGGGATGGTGAAGTATCCCGAGTTGATGGTCGGCGAGAAGAATGGCCGGTCAAAAGTGTCTGACGCAGATCGACGTGAGATACGGAGACTTCGAGCTGCCGGTGTTCGGCGCGTGGAGGTAGCGACACGGTTTGGGCTGACCGAGTCGCAAGTGTGGAGAATCACAGCCCGGAAGGAACGCTAGAAAGCATGGCTCCCAAGAAGTCCGCGAAGAAGCCCGCGAAGAAGACGGCCCCGAAGAAACCGGCAAAGACCGCTGGGTCGGCAAAGAAGCCCGCGCGCAGCGCCAACGCCGTCGCGCGTAAGTCCACCGCCCGCAGCCAGGCACTGCCCGGCATGGAGCAGGCCCGCAACGTGCGCCTCGACAACATCTGCGAGGGCATCTCGCAGGAACGGGCCGTGATGAACGCGGCCAGCGTCGAGGAGAAGTCGCTGATCTCCACCGCGCTCCAGGTGATGCAGGAGAAGGGCATCACGGTCCACAAGCACGCAGGCGTCGAGCTGGTGCGTGTGCCGGGCGCCGACAAGCTCCGCGTCCGACTGACCAAGGAAACTGGCAGCGCAGGCGTCGAGGGCGGCGTCACCACGGGCTCCAGCGATGACGAGGGCGATGGCGGCACGCGGCCTGAACCTGAGTTCGACGACGAGCGCGACGAGTAGCGCATGGCTAAATCCCCGACGCGACTACCACGCGTAGAGCCCATCACCATCGGGCACTACACCCTGACCGCCACCGGGCTGACCGTCAAAGGAAAACCGTCCTTCGAGGCGCACCAAGGTGTCGGGGATTTCATTCAGAACGCGCACAAGGCCAGCGGCTTCTGGTTGGCCGATTGGCTGCGCTACGGCGAGAGTCGCACCGACTGGCAGGATCGGCTCGACCAGGTGGTCGAATCGACCGGCATGTCGGAGAAGACGGTGAAGAACATCCGGTCGGTGGGGCGTATCGAAGCGTCCCGCCGGCGGGATGACGTTCCGTTCGCGCTGCACGAGACAGTCAGCGGCCTGCCGCCGGCCGAACAATCCGAGTGGCTGGAGAAGGCCGCCGAGCAGGGCTGGGACCAGCGCGAACTGCGGCTGGAGATCCGGGCCAGCCGCCGCCGCCGCATCATCGAAGGCCAGGCCGTGCTGTCCGGGGTGTACCGCGTCGGACTAGTCGATTGCCCGTGGATTTATGGCGACAGGCCGCCATCAGGGTCAGGCGCGCAGCAGCACTACCCAGGGATGACCATCGAGCAGTTGTGCGCGTTGCCCGTGCAGGCGCATTTCTACACCAACTCGGTGATCTTCTTTTGGGTCACAGCCCCGTTTCTCGAACACGCCTTCACGGTCATCAGGGCGTGGGGCTTCGAGTACAAAACCGGCATGGTGTGGGACAAGGTCCAGCACAACTACGGCAACTACGTGAGTGTGCGGCACGAACACCTGTTGATCTGCACGCGTGGATCATGCCTGCCGGACAGGCCAACCCCGATGCCGGACTCGGTGCTGACAGAGCGCCCAAGCGGTGAGCACTCCGCGAAGCCGGAGACAATACGGACGATGATCGAGCAGCTCTACGACGGCCCGTATATCGAACTCTTTGCGCGCGAGCGCCACGACAAATGGGACGCGTTCGGCAACGACGCATCGGTGTGGAAGGGCTGATGCGGCTATCTGACAACCACGAGATCGGGCGTGCCGCTGAGTACCTCGTGGCGGCCGACATGATCTTGCAGGGTATTCCCGCGACGCCCATCCACGGCTCATGGCCATACGACGTCCTCGCTGAGGTCGACGGGACGACCGTTAGAGTGCAGGTGAAGTCTACAAGCAGAGCCAGGTCGTGGCCCAAGGCTAAGAACGTCTACCGATTCAATCTACGTGTCGGCAAAGGCGCAAGGCGTCGAGCGGACCACACCGGGATCGATCTGATCGCGCTGGTGGCGCTTGATTTGCGGAAGGTGGCGTACTTCAAAGTCGAGGCGCTGTTGACCAAGGCCGGCGCGCTCCGTCAGTGTGTCGATCTGCGAGACGAAGGCACATACGCAGGCCGTGTATACCCGAATGGTCGGGTGCGCACACTGAATTGGCACCAAATGTTCAACAACCGCGAGTCGGTGCGTGAAGCGCTGGCGTGGTCTAAAGGAGTAGCCGATGGCAATCAGTGATCGTGGATTCGCGTCGATGGACCGTACCAAGCAGGCGGAGATCGCCTCGAAGGGCGGCAAGAAGGCGCACGCGCTGGGCAAGGCGCACACGTGGGACAAGGAATCGGCCCGCATCGCCGGACGCAAGGGTGCCGAGGTGCGTCGTCAGCAGCGTGAAGCGGCCAAGATGGCCGCGAAGGCGTGAACGCGCGAGACGCGCAGGTGCTGATCGACACGATCAAGAGCCTCGTGGTTGAGGACAAGCCGCGCGAAGTGGTGGCGCAGGGACCGACCGGCGCCAAGTTGGTGCGGCCCGGCGCTGATCTGCCGAACGTCCAGTCGATGGACCCGAAGAAGCCCGCCGAGCCCGTGCGCTCTGGACCCGAAGAGCTGGAACGTCTCTACCAGTACGTCAAGCAGCGCATTCTGGACGAGTCACGCATCGACCCGATGTTCCTGAAGATCATCACGCAGCAGCCCGAGCTGGTCATCGAGGGTGTCGAGCCTCGGCGCGTCACGGTGGACGGCAGCACCACGCGTGGACGCGTGGCCAGGTTGATTGCGTCGGGCTTCTTCGACAGCGCGCGGACGCAGGGCGCCTGCCGGGCGGAGCTGAAGCGCACGGGCAGTGACGTGAACAGCGGTTCCCTGTCGACCATCTTCACCGACTACGTGAAGGATGGCTTCTTCCACCGGGAAGGCAGCGACGGCTACATCAAGGCGACCGGCCTGAAGATCACGCAGACGGAGCTGGAGGCACGATGAAGGCGGACGTCATCTATCCGTACCTGCTCGGCGCGCTCGTCGTGTGGGTGGTCTACATGGCAGGGTGGAGTAACGGGTACGTCAAGGGCGCGAGTGACTTCAACCGACGCTGGCGTCAGTCAGTCGAACAAGGATGGGTGGCGCCATGAGCGCAGTGAAGATCAGCCAGCGGCGTGCGGCGCTCGTGCAGGCGTTCTCAGACTTCCTCGACGCACTGGTAGACGACACCGAGGCGACGAAATCGCTCAGAACGGCAGGTACACCTTCGCCTGCCGTGGCGAAAGCGGCCCCTGCAGGCGCGGTCAGGGCGCGGACGCCAGCACCGCAGCCCACCCCGCAGCTCCTACCGAAGCCGTTGACGGCAGCGGCCAGGCCGAAGGATCTGGACCCAGCCGTGCGCGCCGCCAACCTGCCCGATGCCGTGAAGGTGGCCAAGCGCGTGATCATGGCGGTCGGTCCCGAGGGCGCCATGCTCTACGAGGGCGTGAAGGGGGAGCTGGCGCTCCAGCGCATCCCGTTCGATGAGACGCTGATCGCGGACGCCATCGCGCAAGCCAAGGGGAGGTAGCCGTGGACGCCGAGTACACCCTCATCATTCCGCACGACGACGCCTGTGAGCTGATCGCCGGCCGCGTGCCGCAGGCGGTCATCGTGGCGTTGATCTCGGGCATCAAAGCGCTCACCGAGACGCCGGCCGAAGGACTGAAGTCAGCCACGAGCCGGCGCCGCAGAAAGGCGTAGCCAATGCGAGGAATGGATGACACCGGAACAGTTAGCCATGCTGGCGGTCGCCGTGGAGGCAAGCACGCGACCGCAATTCAAAGCCTTGCTGGCCGGCTTCACGGACAGTCCGCAGGAGCAGACCGTGATCATGGGCGGCGTCATCGGGCTTATGGCCCGGCAGATGTACAAGCAGCTGGGCGACGCCTGGCTGGAAGCCTTCATCCGGGCGGTCATGCAGCCGGACCCATCCTCTCCGGGACCGCCCTCCTCGCCCGCAACCTGATCTCCGCGCTGGGCAGCCTCCACGAGCAGAAGGCGATTCAGGCGATCGTGCGCCTCGCCGGCCCGCTGACGACCAAGGAGATCCTCGGACACACCAGCACGCACGCGCCGCACGTCACGCACCGCCGCCTGCAACGCTTGTTGACGCGGTTGAAAACCGTGGGCGTCGTGTCCGCCATCCCGGTGCCGGGACGGCATGTGGTGTTCTGGTCCCTGCCGGGCCAGGTGTTGCCGGCCAGGTGGGAGACGCGCGTGGCGCCTGTGGATGCGCGGAGGATGCTGGAGAGGCGGGCGCCCGGCACCGTGTCAGCGGTACCGGGCAGTTGGTGGGTGGGAGTGACGAGGCAGGAACTGGATCGACGGATGCGGGCCAGGTGGGGGCAGTGACCGCCCTACGGAGGCACGATCACGAGGGCGGCCACCAGCAGGCCAATGAAGGAGCGGCGCGTCATCGCGGGCGCCTCCGGCGGTCGACCACCACGTCGATGATGCAGACCACGACGAGGAAGCCGACGAACGCGGCCCAAATGAACGTGAACGACTCGATCAGGAAGTTCTGCATGGTTAGGACTCCAGCAAACGCTTCAGCGCAGGCACCGGGCAGTTGTCAGTGTGGCTATCGACTTCACCGCACAGGAGGCACTCCTCGAACGACTCGCCTTCTGGTGTCGGCAGCAGGACCGTGGCGTCTTCCACCCACCCCTGCACCATCGCGCAGACCTTCCCGCTGGGTTCCCACGGGTCAGGCTGCACGTCGCTCGGGCCAGTGGCTCGGCGGCTCACTGGTTCACCACCGTGGACTCGAACACTTCGTAGGCAGCGACGATGGCGTCCCGCACGCCGTTCTGCGCGAGCGAGTCGGTGATGGGACGGAGCAGGGCGAAGGAGCGGCGCTCACCGTTGACGCTGTACTGGCGGGCCGGGAAGGTGACGTTCCGCCCGCGTGCATCCCCGCGACGTTCCCACACCGCGAAGCCAATGAGCTTCAGGCCGGCCAGCGGCCCATCCTCAAAGTGCAGTTCCGCGTCAGCCAGCTTACCGGGGGGATTGCCGTTGGTCGGGGCGAAGATGATTTTCATGGGAGGCTCCTTGGTGACGGGTTAGCGGGTAACGTTCTGGTGGTTGAACCAGTCGATATAGATGGCGATAGTAGAAACGGGCGGCACGGTCGTCTTCCCGAGGCAAGCGATGGCGGCGGGCTGGTCAAAGCGGTCAACACCAGCCACGTCCAGATGCGCCAGCACCGCCTCAGTGAGGGACCGCAAGCCAGCAGTCAGCGGCGTCAGCGTGGGTTCCCCGTCAGGGGAGAAGGTGCCGCCCGCCCAATCCGTGTGCGGCCCGTCATGGTTCTCGTTCAGCATGCAGCGACGTGCGGTGTCTTGGTCGACGGCCGGGCAGCGGTCAGGCAGTTGATTCATGTGTGTCTCTCCTCGGTTGCAGAGGGTAACACAGACGCCAAGGTAGTTGTCAACTCGTGCCGGTGAAGAAGGCGAAAAAGGCCGCCAAGGCGCCTATCCCGGCACCGGGACGCAAGGTGGCTGGTGTCCCCACAAAGGACAAAGGGGAGGCCGCCGCCAACACGCGCGACCGCATGGCCCTCCGCATCCAGCTGTTTGTGGAACACTACGTGACCAGCTTCAACGCCACACAGGCGGCGCTCGCGGCGGGCTACAGCGCCAAGGGCGCAGCGGCGGAGGGCAGCAACCTGCTGAAGGACGGTCGCGTGCAGGAACGGCTGCAACAGGCGGCCCTGAGCAGCGTCAGCCGGGCGGAGATCCGGTCAGCCGACATCCTCCAGGCACTGAGCGAGCTGGCGTACTCGGACCCCGCCGAGCTGTTCCAGCGGCACCCGGACAATTCGATGACAGCGATGGAGCTGGCCGCCATGCCTCGGCACGTCCGGCGCGCGATCAAGGAGTTCAAGATCGTGAAGCGGAACCTGACGGCCGGCGACGGACAGACTGACCTCGTGGTCGACGTCAAGTTCTGGCCGAAGAACGATGCGCTGAACCAGTTGATGCAGCACCGTGGGCTGCTCAAGACCGTGATAGAACACCACGTCACCCACGCCACGCTCGAAAAGCTGCCGGACGTCGAGCTGGCGCGGGCGCATCGGGAAGAGCTGGAGAAGTACGAGCGGCACCTGGCCGCGCGTGACCGGATGCGGTCGGGGCTCACGAGGCTGCCGGCCGCCAACACCGAAGAAGAGGAGTGAGAGATGGACGCAAAGGAAATGCTCGCGCATCTAGGCAGCCATATCGACTGGCTGGAGTCGGAATGCAACCGGCTGGACCGGGAGCTGTCGGCGGCCAAGGCGCCCGCCGCCCTACCGGACCGCTGCGAGGCCACCATCCCAGCGCTGGGTATCCACTGCGATGAAGATGCCGGCCACACCGGGCCGCACTACAGCAGTCGGTCCTTCGACAACGGCATCTGCTGGGACCAGGAGCCAGAGCGCGCCGAGCCCGCCGACCAGTGGGGTAAAGCCGACACGGCAGCCCGCGTTGTGCGGGCCAACCAGACACCACCCCAGGTCCACGACCTGCAATACGACCGGGTGACGGGCTGGTGCAGCTGCGCGGCGTGCCAGATGACGACGTTGGCGTACGCCCTCCACGCCGATCAGCCCTGCCCAGGGGTGAAGCGGTGACACGGCCGCCGTTCATGGTTGGCGACGTCTGCGAGGTGCTGGGCCACCGCTTCGAGGTGGTGCGGGTAGACGTCGCCGGCCAGGCTATCGAGCTGCGACGGCTGTACGTGACCGGGGAGGTGGACACGGTGAGTGACGTGGTGCGGCTATCGACGGACGGCATGGTGCAGGAGCCAAGCTGTGAGCGATGACGATCTGCTCTCGCCCGAGCAGGAGCGGGCCACCCAGCAGCGGCTGGCGGTCATGTACGACCTGATCCAGCGGCGCACCAACCACAAGTTCGACGCCTTCTTTCCTGACGAAGGCCCGTTGCGGCGCGAGCTGTACGCCAAGCACATGGAGCTGTTCGCCGCCGGGAGCCTGTTCAGCGAGCGGCTGTTCATGGCCGCCAACCGTGTCGGCAAGACGGAGGCGGGCGCCTTCGAGCTGACCTGTCACTTGACCGGGCTCTACCCGCACTGGTGGACCGGGCGCCGGTTCACGAAGCCGATTGACGCCTGGGCCTGCGGCACCACCAACGAGACGACGCGCGACATCGTGCAGACCAAGCTGCTCGGCCCCTGGGACAAACCGATGGAAGACCTGGGCATGATTCCCCGGAAGTTGCAGGGCATCTCGACGCCACGGCCACACGGGCTGCGCGGTTCCCTCGAAGCGATGCGCGTCAAGCATGTGACCGGCGGCTGGTCCACGGTGGCGTTCAAGACCTACGAGCAGGGGCGCAAGTCCTACGAAGGCACGAGCAAGCAGGTGGTATGGGACGACGAGGAGCCACCCGTGGACGTCTACCAGGAGCAGCTCCTCCGCACACTCGACTGCGACGGCATCATGTTCATCACGTTCACGCCACTCCAGGGCATGAGCCAGGTGGTGACCGGGTTCCTCGAAGCGAAGGGCGAGGCGGCCGACGTCAAGATGTTCGTGCAGGCAGGCTGGGACGACGTGCCCCACTTAGACGAGGGCGCCAAGCGCAAGGTGCTGGCGACGATGCTGCCCTACCAGCGGGCGGCCCGAACGAAAGGCGAGCCCAGCCTCGGTGTCGGCGCCATCTACCCGATCCCCGAGGAGGACATCATCGTGCCGGCGCGGGCGTTCCCGTGGTCCTGGCCACGCAGCTACGGGCTCGACGTGGGCTGGAACCGGACGGCCGCCATCTTCGGCACGCAAGACCCTGGCTCTGGCATCTACTACCTGTACGACGAGCATTACCTGTCGCTGGGCGAGCCGGTGACGCACTCGGCGGGCATCCGGGCGCGTGGCGTCTTCCTCGAAGGCGTCATCGACCCCGCCGCGCACGGGCGCAGCCAGGAGGACGGCCGGCGCCTCATTGACGCCTACGCCGCGCACGGGCTCACGCTGCACCCAGCGGACAACGCCGTCGAAACCGGGCTGATGACGGTGTGGGAGCTGCTCATCGAAGGCCGGTTGAAGGTCTGCGCCAACTGCGCGAACTGGCTGGCCGAGTTCCGCAAGTACCACCGGGACGAGAAGGGCAACATCGTGAAGACGGTGGACCACTTGATGGACGCCACGCGCTATTGGGCGCTGTCCGGTAGAGATAAGATGAAGGTCAAACCCCGCGCCGAACGTGAAGTCAAAGCGGACACCCGAGGCAACGGAGGCCGAACATGGATGTCGAACTGAGAACGGCGCGGCGTGCGCTCCAGGCACTGCGCGATCTGGAATGGTCCACCAAGCGCTACGGCGCGCAGCCGTTCCCGGCGGCGAAGAGCCTGTTCGTCCCGTGCTGCCCGACGTGTTCCGGCGTGAAGCCCATCGACTACGCCGAGCGGCACTTTCCCCTGCCGGCGATTGGGCACCGCGAGGACTGCACGCTCAACGCCGCCATCATCGACCTCGACGCCGCGCTGCTCGCGCAGTAGCCCATGCTGCCGCCCTGCACCAAGCGGAGCTTCGGCAGCCCACGCGCGGCCAGGCAGGCGCACAAGAGCGCGGGCTTCCGCCTCTGGACCTACTACTGCGAGGAGTGCCGGGCGTATCACATCTCGAACGCACAGAAGAACGCGCACGACAACTGGAGAGGAGAGGACACATGGCAGGACAGGAAACGGGGACGGGAGCGCCGACAGCGGGGGAAGACGCCGGACTGACGATGGACGGCTACACGCCGGGCTGGGCATTCGAGACTGCGCCGATACCGCCGGAGCCGCGCAAGCTGGGCATCATCGGCCGCGTGCGCGCCTGGTTGGGCATGCGCAGCCTGACGCTGTCGCCGATGGGCACGTCCGCGATCCCGGTCGGCCAGCACGAGCAGCTGAGTGAGGCCGAGGCATTCCGCCGCGAACACGGCTACTCCGCCGGCTTCGAGCCTGAGCAGGCCACGCCGGAGATCGCGGCGCACAACCGGGCCATCAGTGCCGAGTACGACGAGGAGATTGACCGCCGGTTCAAGGCGATGAAAGCCGGCGAGTACCGCCCACGGTTCCTCAGTCCCCAGCTCACCCCGAAGCAGATGCTGTCCTTACTGGCGGTTGAGAACGACGTGAAGCGGCACGCGCTGGAGCGGGAGATGCTGATTGCCCGAGGGGCGACCATCGGCGCCGCCCCGTCACTGGCGGGCTTCGAGGAAGTGAACTGGCATCTAGAGATGACGACACTTCCTGGCCGGCGCACCGACGTGACCACCGGCACGGGCCTGCCGTTCCTGACCCCGGCTACGCCCGAGGCACTGGCGCAGGCCAACGAGATCCGCGCACTGAAGGCCCGCGTAGCGGAACGGGAAGCGCTGGGCCGCGAGCGCACGGTCCGCGACATCATCGGCAGCCGGGAGTCGATCCTCGCCGTCGTCGGCGGCAACGAGAGCATGGCCGATGCGGTGGAAGCGAACGCCAAGCGGACGTTCGGCGTCGATGACCTCGACCAGGTGCCGGCGCGGCTGTGAACATCCAGAAGCCCGCCGGCACGGACCGGGAGCGCGAACTGGAACGGCAGGCGGTGGCCCGGCTCGCCTCCAACGTCGTGGACGAGGTGCACTGGCAGCAGGTGCTGGCCAGCGCTGAGACGGACGAACAGCGGGCGGAGCTGGAGCGCGTCGTCGGCCCGATGCTGGCGTTCCGGCGCGCGGCACCCTGCACCACACCGAGCTGCACGAGCGGCAAGGTAGGGATGTGGACCCCAACGCTGCTCGTCGCCTCGCCCCAACAGCCCGACGTCCCGGTCCATGTGTCCATCGAGCTGCGCCTGTGCGAGGACTGCAAGCGGGACGCGACCCTCGATGACTTCCTGACCGACCACATCTGGCTCCAGGTGATGGGCGCGTGGCCACGAGGCGACTTCCCGCCTGTGCGCCGGTTGACGATGCTCCAATGGGACCGCGTCCACTGAGGCGGGACGGGTGCCCACGGCTGCGCTAGACTTACTAACTCAAGGAGAGGCCAGCCGTGAAATTCGATATCAACCTGCACGTCCACCTCTACGAGCCTTCTGAGCGCGCGACTCAGATGCTCGCGGCTATCCTCGCGCAAGGAGACGTTATGTCCGCATCCCTCGACAAGATCACCGCTGAAGTGGCTGAAACCAAGACGGTCATGCAGTCGGCAGTCGTCCTGATCGCTGGCCTCGCCGGCCAGATCCGCGATTTGAAGGACGACCCGGCGGCCCTGTCGGCCCTGGCTGACTCACTCGACACCGACTCCAGCGCCCTGGCAGACGCCGTCACCGCCAACACCCCCGCTGCGTAGGCACACACTCGGCCAGTGTCGCCGTGATCCGGCGCGCGACACTGGCCTCTCACAGGACGACACCATGACCAACTGCGCAGACTGCGGACACGGGCTGTTCCGTGAAGAGATGGGGATGCAGTCCTGTTTCGGCTGCATGCGGAAGATGACCGAGCGGATACGCGGCTGGCTGTGGAGCCTGCGCAATCGGCCGCCCAGGGTGAACATGCCGACACTGAAGGGCGGCCGGTCGTGAGCGACCACCGCATCATCATCACGGACGACGGCAACCAGCGCCTGCACGCCGTCGAGCGCATCAAGCGCCAGATGTCGGAGAACCCGGCCGACTTCCCCCAGCTCAAGGCGGAACACCTAATGGGTGCGCCGCTGGTGGGTGCGAAGGACACGCAGGTCCGGCGGGAGATCGACGACGTCCTGCCGCGTGACCTCCGGGCCAGGGCGACGGGCGCCTTCCTGTTCAAGATCCTGCGGGACGCGCACCCGGTGCTGATGTACGACGTCTACCTGCTCCAGCGCGACGGCTTCGTGCAGCTGCTGAAGGAGACGGCCCGGCCCGACTCATTGGCCGACGGGCTCACCGACAAGGAACTGGAGCGCGCGTGGGAAATCTACGAGCACAACATGCAGATCCTCGCCAAGCGGGGCGCGACGATGCGCAAGCGCAAGGACTGGCGAGGGTGAAGCGGCCACGGTTCGACCTGCGCATCGGAGAGGTCCACCTCGGCGCGTTCGACTATACGGTGCGTGTGGTCACTGGCGCTGAAGCAGAAGCGGTGCGCTATGCAAATTGGCTCCACGACGGCGCCACCTACACCGCCGACAACCGGCGTGGCGCCATCTTCCGCAGCGTGTTGCCTGGCGCCTACGTGCCGGTGCTGTGGCTGCCGAGGCCGCCAAAGACTCCACGCGAGCATGCGACGCTGGCCCACGAGGCGATGCACGCGGCGTTCGAGATGGCTGGGTGGGCAGGCATCAAGCACAGCGAGGAGTCCGAAGAGGTCTTCTGCCACGTCGCGGCCTGCATCGTGAACGGCGCGCTCGAACTGTGGAAGAAGAAGTAGCACACGGGCAGGACTGCGACTGCCCACCCTGTCGTAACCGCGTAGTCGAAGGAGGCAGCGATGTTAGGTGGACTTGGAATGCCGGAGATGCTGGTCATCGGCGCGATCCTCGTGGTGCTGTTCGGACCCAGCCAGCTGCCGAAGATTGGCCGGGCCGCCGGCGACACCATCCGTGAGTTCCGCAAGGTGGGCAAGGAACTGCACGGCGAGGAAGAGGAGTAGGCGATGGGCCTCATTGACCGTCTCGTCGCCATCTGGCGGCGTGACAATCCAGACGAACCGCTCGTAGACCCGCGTGCATCGGCCATGAGCCGCCGCCGCTTCCTGGGTATCGTGGGAAGCACGGCAGCGGCGGTGGCGTTGGCTCCCCATGTGGATCTCGAACGGCTCGTCTGGACGCCTGGGCAGACCATCGTCGTGCCGGACCTGGCGACCGGGCTGTCGTTCCACCGCGACGCGTTCTGCTTCGTCTCGACGGATATGGCGCTCGCGGACTTCCAGCGCCAGTACAACCACGCGATGTCGAAGTCGGTGGAGCTGACGGCGCTGGCGCCCAAGGCGCCGTTCCTCGTGACGGACGTGCAGTGGCCACCGCGTGGGCCGTTCCGCGTGGTCAGCGATCCCGTGTCTGGCATCGCCATGCGCTACGTCGAGCAGTACCACATCGCCGAGCAGGTCACGCGCTACGACCTGCTGGTCGGCTTCAACGGCAAGGCCGAGGGATGAGGATCGTCTACGGCATCGACGTCTTCACGCCCACCAACCAGCGGGACGACGACCCGTGGAAGCCCGTGATGAAGAATGCCGTGGCCAGGCTGACGTTCAAGGAGCCCGAGGGGCTCCTCCGTCAGATTGACCGGATGAAGGCTGGCAACTCCACCCTCCGCCTGCGCGCCGTCGAAGTGCCTGACGACGATCCCACCTACAGCGTCTGACCCCTTGACGGCAGCCCTGCGTGAGACTCCACCCTTGACGGCGGAGGCAATCACACATGGGCAAGATGGCACACCAGACCGGCGGCGCAATCTCCGGTTTGAAGAGTGGCGGCAAGACGACCGGCAACACGGGCGGCTCGATGGCCGTGCATCAGGACAGCCGGGGCTCGAAGAAGTCCTACCAGGGCGGCAGCGCGGACGTGAAGGCGCTCGGCCGGGCAGCGGGCGGACGTATCGACAAGCGCGGCAAGTAGATGGCTCCGGACCCTGCGGCGGAGATCCGCGACGGCGTGCGCAAGCTGTACGAAGCCTCGCCCCTTGGGCGCATCGGCAGCACCCTGAACACCATCGGCGAGAAGACCGTCGAGGTCGCCGGCAAGGCGAAGCGCGTCGTTGAAGACACCGCGCAGGGCACGAAGCGTCTCCTGGCCCCGAAGGCGAAACCAGCGCCACGAGGCGACATCAGCCTACCGCCAAGCCGACCGGCAGCCACACCCCAGGGCAGCGTGCGCGGCACCGCGCCGAAGGCCGCCCCACCCAAGCGCCTGAAGAAGGTCAGCGTCTCACCGACCGACAACGGCGGCTTCGTCGTGTCCCACCACTACCACCCAGCCAACGGCCGTGGCACCCCAAAAGCGGAGCGCCACGCCTTTACCTCGTACGACGACGTACACGCCCACCTCGAAAAGATGGGCACCCCAAGCGAGGACGCGTAGATGGGCCGCTGGAAGATGGGACCGCAGGGCGGGTATTGGGATGGGCAGGACACCGGCCCGGACCAGATGCAGCCGACGCCGGAGATGATGCAGGCGGCCGGCCAGGGCGGCGCGCCAGCTGGCCCCGTCCCGGCACCGGGACAGCCCGCACCGGTCCCCGGCATGGAGAACGGCGGCGTCACCGGCAACACGGGCGGCCCGATCGACCTGACACCTGGCGAAGGCGGCCAGTGGGGCATGGGCGGCCAGATGGGCGACCTCCGCTCGATCCTTGAAGCGCTGCGCGGGCGGTTCGGCGGGCAGATCAACCCGCGCATCGGCGGGCTCTTGGGACCAGCCGCAGGCGGGAGTGGCCAGTACGGGCCAGGTAGCGCCGTGCCTATCGCGCCGCAGAAGTCGCTGGCGGGCATGCTCGGGCAACCCAAGCCTGGCGGGATGAACATCGGCACCCTCGGCGGCGCGCTCGGTGGCGCCATGAAGCGACTGTTCTAGGAAAGCTCCCCACACCTTATGTCTGTCGAACTCCCCGCGCAGCGTTCGCCCGGCGGGATGACCCGTCAGCAGCCCACGCCCGAACGCTTCCTCGACGCGAAGCCCGGCAGCGCGACGGACACGCGTGCCTCGAAGGTCCGCGACTTCATCTGGTCCTCGCGGAAGCGCTGGCAGACGGCCGACGCCGCCAGCAGCACGTTCCGCAACGCCATGCGCCGGGACCAGCTGTTCGCCGCCGGCAACGGCAACCAGTGGGAGACGGAAGACCGGCAAGCTCGCGCCGACGAAGGCCGCCCCTGCATCGAGATCAACCGCATCCCGCAGTTCATCCGGCAGGTCAGCAACCAGAACCGGGCGAACCGCTCCGCCATCAAGGTGAACGCCCGAGGCAAGGGCGCCTCGACCAAGCTCGCCAACGCGCTCCAGGGGCTCGTGCGCGGCATCGAGGTCGAGTCAGACGCCGACGTCGCCTACGACACAGCCACGGACCACCAGCTGGTATCAGGCATGGGGTTCGTGCGCCTGATGGCGCAGTGGGCGGGCGACGAGGAGTTCCAGCAGGTCTGCCGGCTGCGCCGCGTGCGCAACCCGCTGGCGGTCTATTGGGATCCCTCCACGCAGGAAGCCGACTTCTACGACAGCCGCTGGATGCACGTCATCTCCGTGATCGGCCGCGACGAGTACGAAGAGAAGTACGGCCGGATGGCGGAGTACCAGAGCCTCACCGAGTTCATGGGCGGCAATCAGCGCATGGACGACTGGATGCCCGAGGGCAAGGTCATCCTGGCCGAGTACTTCTACGTGGAGACGGAAGAGCGCGAGCTGCACGCGCTGTCCACGGGTAAGAACGTGTGGGACGAGGAGCTGGAGCACTACCAGCAGATGTTCGCGCTGTCGAACCCCGGCGAACCGCCGCCGACGATCGTCCGGACCCGCAAGGTGGACAAGCGCGTCGTGCGGTGGGCGCTCCACAACGCCGTGGACATCCTCGAAGGCAACGAGGACCGGACCGCCGGCCGCGAGCTGCCAGGTTCCCGCATCCCGCTGTTCCCGTGCATGGGCACCGAGATCGACTTGGACGGCACGGTGGACTACCGGGGCATGGTCCGTGACGCCCGCGACCCGCAGAAGATGTACAACTTCTGGTCCTCCAGCATCGCCGAGGCGGTGGCGCTCGCGCCCAAGGCGCCGTGGATTGCGGCGAAGGGCCAGATCGAGCAGTACCTCGATGACTGGAAGGACGCCAACCGCAAGGCGAAGGCGGTCCTGCTCTATGACCCGAAAGCCGTGGGCGACGTCCTCGTGCCGGCGCCGCAGCGCAACAGCGTCGAGCCCGCCATCCAGGCGATGGTCGCCGGTCTGAGCGAGGCCAATCAGGATCTGATGTCGGTGATGGGCCTCTTCGAGCCCAGCCTCGGCCAGCGTGGCAGCAACAGCGAGTCCGGCAAGGCGCGCGAGCTGCTCCAGCAGCAGGGCACCATCGCTAACTCGAACTTCCTCGACAACCTCCAGCGCATGAAGCGGTCGATCGGCCGCGCCCTGCTGGAGTGGATCCCCGTCGTCTACGACGTGCCACGCGTCGTCCACCTATTGCAGCCGGACGGCAAGAAGCGGGAAGCCATCATCTACGCGGGCGCCGAGAACAAGCCCGACGACAACGAGTTCGAGGGTGTCTCGGACATGTACGACGTCGGCATGGGCCGCTTCGACGTGGCGATCGACACCGGCCCAAGCTACCAGACGGAGAAGCAGGCCACCCAGGCGTGGCTGTTGGAGATGTTTAAGATCCTGCCGCCCCTGGCGGAGATTGGCGTAGACATCCTGCTCGAAAACTCGGACGACCCGGCCGCCCAGCAGCTGGCGAAGCGCGCCAAGATGTCGCTGCCGCCGCAGTTCCAAGACGACAACGACCCCGAGAAGATGCTCCCGATGCTGATGCAGAAGGTGCAGGAGCAGGGCAAGTTGCTGGAGATGGCCAACCAGGCGATCGGCACGATGGCGAAGGTCATCGAGTCGAAGGAACTGGAGTCGGACACCAAGAAGCAGATCGCCCTACTCAACGGCACCGTGCAGTTGTCCATCGCGGCGGCCAAGTTGGGCAACGAACGCGACAAGGCGCTGTTCTCCGCCGAGCAGCAGCGGTTCGCCCAAGCGACCGACCATATTCACGCCGAAACCACAATGGAGGCCGAGCAGCACGCCGCCGAACGTGGCCAGGCGATGCAACAGGCCGGCGCGGTCACACAGATTCGAGAGCAGCGGGACGCGAGTGCGTCCCTCGCCGAGCAGCAAACGGAGCTGAATCCACCAGCGCCAGAAGACGGAAAGCCCGGCGCAGGGGCTTGACACTCGTTCTGCGCGAGACACGACACTGACGGCACGCCCCGGAGTACGGGAGCCGCATCACCTCTGAAGGAGAGCCTGACCATGACCCGTTTCCTCCGTCGCGCGGCCTCTGTCGCCGCACTCATCGCGCTGAGCCTGATTGTTCAGCCGAGCCTGACCCTCTTCGCGCAGACCGCCCTGTACACCACGACCCTCGGCGCCGCCCTCGCGGCTCCGCTGCAGGGCACCCCGTCGAACACCATCACCCTCGCGTCCGGCACCAACGTGGCGGTCGGCCAGGGGCTGACGGTAGACGGCGAGTACATGACGATTCAGTCCTCGACGCCGGTTGCCACGCGCTGGAACGTGGTGCGCGGCCAGTCGGGCACGCAGGCCGCCGCGCACGCCAACGGTCAGGCGGTGTTCTTCGGCGCCACCAATAACTTCTACTTCGACACGCGCCAGCCGGCCGGCGCCTGTGTCTCGACGGCGCAGCAGGCGACCCCACGCGTCGTCGTCAGCCTCTCAGTCAGCATCTACCTCTGCCCGCCGGTCAGCACCCTCACGGGCTCGACCGCCGCCTCGTGGGGCGCCATCCAGATTGATGGCCAGCCGGCTCCGACCGGCACGCGCTACACCGGCTGGACCTACGCCACAGCGGGTGCTGTCACCGTCCAGCCTGGCGTGCAGTTCATCGGCTCGGGCGGCGCACTGGCGATGACCCTCGCGGCGCCCTCGAAGTACATGGACGGCATGGTGATGGTCCTTCAGGCGTCCACCGCCCAGGCGCACACCGTGACCTACACCGCCGGGTTCTACGGCACGACCACCAGCTCGGACGTAGCGACGTTCGGCGGCGCCATCGGCGACAACCTCGTGCTCTACGCCACCAACGGCGTGTGGCGCATCCAGTCGCTGAAGGGCATCACGGTCGCCTAGCACCGGGGTTCGGAACAGACCGGGCTGGGGTCGCACCCTGGCCCGCGCTCCCACTACTCCCGGTCGCACCGAGGAGCCAAGGACACAGGACCGATATGAACGACGACGACCTCGTAATGGAATCCACGACCGACAGCCCCGAGCAGATCGCGGACGGGCTGGGTGTCGAGCTTGCGCCAGAGACAACGCTGGAGACGGTGGAGACACCTACCGGCGACGAAGCGGTGCAGGGCGACGTGGTCGCGGAGGAGCCCGTAGTCGGCGACGAGCCGGTTGCGGACGAGGGCGAAGTCACGCCGGAGGCCGCCCGCGTGGCGAGCCCCAAGCGTGTCGCGCGCCCGCAGCGGAAGTCCGCAGACGCCGCTGCCGCTGCCGCACGCCGCGCTGCCGACGCCGACAAGCGCGTCCTCGAAGAAGAGAACGCCGCGCTGCGCCGCCGACTGAAGCAGCTGGCGGCGGACCCGGACACCGCCACGGGCGCCGCCACGACCACACCGGCCCGGCCCGCGCCGGCTGCCGTCGTCATCACGCCCGACCAGGTGCCGGACACGCACCCGGAGCTGGCGTCGATGCAGGCGCAGATCGACGCGCTGGGCGCCAAGCCGCAGCAAGCCGACTTCGAGGACTTCGACCAGTTCGAGAACGCCCGCGACCAGTGGATTGAAACGCGCGCCTCGCTGCGCGCTGAAATGAATACCGTCCGCAAGGACGTGGCCCGTCGAGAGTCCATCGCACTCGACGCCGCCAACCGTGCCGCCAGCGAGACAGCCGATGCGTTCGCGCAGACGGTTGCCAACGCTCGGTCAAGGCACGCTGACTACGACGACGTGATGGACGCCGCACGCGAGCAGGGCTTGAGCGTGTCGCGCGATCTCGGCCAAGCCTTGATGGAATCGCCGGTTGGCGCAGACGTGCTGTACCACTTGGCGACCAACCCCAGCGAGGTGGACCGCCTCGCCGCGCTGTCGCCCACGCGGGCGCTCACAGAGCTGGGGATAATCGAAGGGCGCATCGCCGCGCGCCTGGCCGGCCGTCCAGGCCAGCGTCCCGTGACGACCGCAGGCGCCCGACCCGCCGCGCGCACGACCCGCGCGCCGGAGCCCCAGCGCACGGTGCTGGGCGAGATGCCGTCCGCGTCGAGCCGCCGCAACCTGAATGACCCGAACCTATCGCAGCAGGAATACAACCGGCTGCGTGACGAGATGGACCGCGAGAGCGGCCGTCGCACCCACTGACCCCGAAGGAGTCACCGCACATGCGTATCTTCCAGTTCCGTTTCCGCGAGGAGGGTGAATCCCTGCTCCATGCCGTGGTGATGTGGAGCATTGCCACGCTCGTCGCCTACGTGGCGACCCGTCTCCTCCTCCCGCACGACGGGCTGGTGGCGATGGCCGACAACCTCCTGCTCACCTCCACGCTCATCACCCGCGAGTCGATGCGCGTGCTGGAGAACAACTTGACGATGGTCAAGTGTGTGAATCGTCAGTACGACGACAAGTTCGGCGTCGAAGGCGCGAAGATCGGCCAGATCGTCAACGCGCGTAAGCCGATTCGCGTCGTTGGGCGCACGGGCCAGGCGGCCAGCATCGAGCCCATCACCGAAACGTCGGTCCCGGTGCCCCTCACCACGCAGGCCGGCGTGGACCTCGAAGTCTCACAGGCGGACCTCCTCCTGAAGATTGACGACTTCGGCGACCGGATCCTCAAGCCCTGCGTGGCGAACATCGCCAACCGCATGGACGCCGACACCGCCGCGCTGGCCAACCAGCTGTGGGAATCGGTCGGCACGCCCGGCACCACGCCAAACGCGCTGCTCACCTACCTGCTCGCGGGCGTGGCGCTCGACAACAACGCGGCGCCCCAGGACGGCGAACGCCACCTGATTCTCACCCCGCTGTCGCAGGCGTACATCGTGGATGCGCTCAAGGGGCTGTTCCAGCAGTCCACCGCCATCGCCGAGCAGTACGTCGAAGGCAAGATGGGCCGCGCCATCGGCTTCGCCTGGTATATGGACCAGAACATGCCGACGCAGGTTGTTGGACCGCAGGGCGGCACCCCGACCGTGTCGGGTGCGGACCAGTCCGGCAACTCCCTGCTGACGGCCGGCTGGACGGCGGCGGCGGCCTCGCGCCTCGTCGTCGGCGACCGCTTCACCATCGCCAACGTGTACATGGTCAACGCGCAGTCGCGCGTCTCCAACGGCACGCTGCAGGAGTTCGTCGTCTCGGCGGACTTCGACTCGGACGGCTCGGGCAACGGCACGGTCTACTTCAACCCGCCGCTCGTAGCGTCGGGCCAGTACCAGACCGTGAACAGCCTGCCGGCAAACGCGGCGGCCATCACCGTGACCGGCACCGCCAACACGTCGAGCCCGACGAACCTGGCGTTCCACCGCGACTGCTTCACCATCGTGACGGCGGACCTCCCGCTGCCGCGTGGTGTCGATATGGCTGGCCGCCTGTCGGACAAGCAGCTCGGGATGTCCATCTCGTTCGTGCGCGCCTATGACGTGTTCAGCGGCCAGCTGATCTCGCGTCTCGACGTCCTCTACGGTGTCGCCCTGCTGCGCGGCGAGCTGGGCTCGGTCATCTACAGCGGCGGCTAGTCTGTAGCCGACAACCGGGGTTTGGCCACCACCACGACCCGGTTCAGGCGAACGCAAGAGGCCCGGCTACTCAATGACGAGTGGCCGGGCCTTCAGCACATCTGATAGGAACAGCTCCCATGCGTGACGTCTCCAAGATTCTCAGTGACGCCGACCTCCTGAAGCTCCGCGCCCTGCTCGATGGCACCACCGGCAACTCCGCCACCAACGGCGGGTTCCTCGAATACCCGAAGATGCTGTTCCATCCGGAGTGGCTGACCCCGTGGCGCCTGGTCAAGGACCATCCGGACCCGCTGGTCCGCAAGGAAGCGCAGCAGAAGCTACCCGCGCTGCAGGTCATCGTCCACGACATCGAGCTGGAAGAGGAATACCTCGCCGACGGCTGGCGTTCGGACCCCAACGAGTTCATCGTCGCCGACAACGAAGCGAACGGCGTGGCGCACCCGGACCCGCGCGTGCCGAAGGGCCGCGAGGGGCGCTTGGCGCGCAAGACCCAGGCGGAGGCCGCCGAGATTGAGCTGGCCAACCTGCGTCGTCGCTACGCCGAGCTGACTGGTCGCCGGCTGCTGGACGAAGCCACAGCTGACGAGCTGCCGATCGCGGCGGCCGAACCCCAGGTGTCTGCCCCGGCACCTCGTCGCGCGGCTCGCACGGCGCCGACCCCGGTCAAGGCCAGCAAACGCGAACAGGTCGCGCAGGCTGCTCGCCGGGCCGCGTCTGCTCGCGCCTGACGTCGATGGAGGGTGACGACGCTGGGCGGTGTTGCCGGCCCGTCACCCTCTCCCTCACATAGGAGCCCAACGTGTTGCCGATCAAGTTCAACCAGCTGGGCGAGAAAGCCCTCCGCACCATCGGCGCCGTCGGCCAGGGTGTGCCGGTCAGCGCCAACGACATGCTGGTGGCGTTCGAGTCGGCCAACGACATGATCGACGTGTGGGCGTCGAAGCGACTGACGGTGTTCCAGACACTGCGCAAGCTGTTCGACCTCGTGGCGAACCAAGGCGGCGTCTCGAATCCGTATACCATCGGCGTCGGTGGTGATTTCGACACACCGCGCCCAACGTGGATCTCGAACGCCAACCTCGTCATCTACACGACGACGCCGCCCTTCGAGTACCCGCTGGCTATCCTGACGCCGGACGAATATGCGCGGACGTCCATCAAGGATATGGCGTCGGCAATGGCCACGACGCTCTACTTCGACGGCAAGTTCGACACCTCGGGCGCCGACGTCGGGCTGGGCCACATCTTCCTGTATCCGGTCCCGAACGGGCAGATGCCGGTCAAGCTGGCGCTCTACCTGCCGGTGCCGATGACGGGCTTTGCCGACATCGCCGACACCGCCTACACCTTCCCGCCTGGCTACGCCGAAGCGCTGCGCTACCAGCTGGCCGTGCGCCTGGCGTCCGAGTTCCAGCGTCCGCTGTCGCCGGAGACGCAGCAACTGGCCACGGAGTCGTTCGCCATCATCCAGCGCTCGAACGTGGTCATCCCGTCGTTGCGCTGCGACTACGGCATCCCCGGCACCAACGCCGCATCCGGGCTCTACAACTGGCGCACGGGCCAGAACAGCCGTGGGGGACAGCGGTAAGCCATGCCGGACCGTGTCCGTGTGCCCGCCATCATCGGCGGCACTAACATCCTGATCTCGCTGCAGGCGTCGAACGAGCGGAGCGTTAACTACTTCCGCGAGACGAACACGGGCCAGGGCAAGGTGCAGCGCTACCTGCGCAAAGCCGAGGGTATGCGCCAGCTGACGACGATCGGCAGCGCCGACACGTCGGCCATGTTCTACCAGGACGGGCGCGCGTTCGCGGTGACGGGCACGGTCTTCGCGGAGTGGTTTGCGGACGGGAGCAACATCACGCGCGGCACGGTCGCCTACAACGGCAATAAAGCGACGATCGTGAGCAACGGTTCCGCTGGGCATCAGGTGGTCATCTGCTCCGCCGGTAACGTCTACGTCTACAACCTCGACACCGACGCCTTCGTGCTGGTCACGGCGTTCACCGATGCGGCGGTGGTGGTGCGCATGGTGGAGTTCATCGACGGCTACATCTTCGCGCTGGAGGAGGACTCGCGCCGCGTCTACTACTCCGCCATCTCAGACGCGCTGACGTGGGACTTCACGTTCGGCTACCTCGAACGGCAGTGGGGTAGCGACAACATCTCCTTCATCAAGCGCTCGGGCCGCCAGGTGTGGTTCATCGGGACGAAGACGTCGGAGATTTGGGCCGACAACGGCAACGCGACGATTCCCTTCGCGCCAATTCAGGGCGCGTTCCTCGACGTGGGCTGCATCGCGTGGCAGACCGGCGAGCGCGACGGCGAGACACTCTCCTGGCTGTCACAGAACGAGCAGGGCGGCGGGCTGGTGGTCCGGGCGACCGGGTATGACCCGGAAGCGGTCAGCAACTACGCCATCGCGGCGACCATTCAGCTGGAGAACACGGAGCTGGCCACTTGTGAGGCGTTCGTCCACCAGATGGGCGGGCACACGTTCTACTGGCTCTACGTGCCTGGGCTCGAAACGACGCTGGTCTTCGACTTCACCGAACGCCTGTGGTCGGAGCGCGCGATGTGGAACAAGTCGCTCGGGCAGTGGGAGCCGCATGTGGCGCGCTGCCACGCCTTCGCCTTCGAGAAGAACTACGTCGGTGTGCGCAGCAACGGGGTCATCTACCACCTGTCGCCCGTCTACCGTAACAACGTGCTGATTACCTACCCATGAGCGTTCCGGTCAACATCACGCCCGCGCTGGCCTTCGACGTCGTCACCTTGCCGTACCTGCTCGACCAGGAGGTGAACGATGCACCGACCGGCATCGGCAACGTGCCCTGCACCGGCACGCCCTATAACTCGACGTGGTTCAAGTTCACGCCGGCCACGGGTGTCGAGTTCGTCTACGTCGGTGCGGATTGGGCGCCAGGGGCAGACACCGCCACCTACACCCCCGCCTGTTCGGTATGGGTAGGAGCGCCAGGCGCCCTGACCGCATACACCATCGTGCAGGTCGGCACCGACAGCGAGTTCTGCAGCCAGTTGAACAACGGATTCTTCTTCCGCCTGCCGGTGACGCCAGGCACGACGTACTACTTCCAGTGCGTCCACGACGGCGCTGGCCCGGTCACAACGGGCGCGCGGTTGCGGTTCCAGCTGTTCCGGCCACAGCAATCCGTGGCGCCCACAGGGTCGCCCGTCATTACCGATGACGACGACGAGTTCCCCGCCATCGTGCTGGGGCTGACGTCAGGGCAACTCCTCCGGGCGGTCACGTTCCCAGCCGGCGAGTTCGCGGACACCAATCCAGGCGGACGCTACTGCTCGGTCAACGGCGCAGCCAACACGGGCGTAGCGTTCTTCGACAGCCAGCTGCTCGAAGTGGCGGCGGTGTCGTTTGCGCCCGACCTGATCGTTCTGATCAAGAGCGACCGGGCCGGCAACTTCTACATCATGACGCGGACGAGCCCGGCCACGGTCATGACCGTCCACAAGTACACCCAGCTTGGCGTGCTGGTGTGGTCCAAGGCGCTGCCGGCGGCATTCAATGTCGCCGTGGGCGGCGCCGTGTCGCAGGACGGCGTCCGTCTCTACGCCTCCGACACCACCCCGAACACGCCACTCCTGGTCTACAACTTCCTCACCAACGCTAGGGAGGCGGACCTGGCCGTTGGAACTGCCAACGAACGCTTCCGTGGGACCGGCGACGGCTTCGCGCTCGCCAGCGGCACGCTGGTGTTCATGAAGTACAAGAGCACCGACAACGCGATCCGCGTGGTCATGTACCACCCGACGACCGGCGTCCAAGTGGCGACGTGGACACCGACTGTCTCGACCTATATCAACCACTACTGCTACCACGACGAGACAAGCCTCCTGCTGTGGGGCTACCTGCTCGCGGACACCAACAACCACGCGATCATGGAGCGCATCGACCTCGTGAACGGCGGCACGCTGTCGAGCGCGATGAACATCCCCGTGACGAGCACCAGCACGGTCAGCCGGGACGAGTACAACCCGGACGCCATCAGCAACTCCTGCCCGTTGTTCGTGCTGACGGCACCCCTGCTGTTGCCCGGCACCGAGGTGACGGAGGACATTCGGTGTCTCCGCCGGTTCCCGCTGCCGTTCGATCGGTCGCTGTGGATGTACATCAACCGCATCGAGTTCCTGATTCAGGCGGGCATGGGCTTGCCGCCGGAGACGGGCCAGGGCGACGACCCGATCATCACCGTGCGGTTCTCCGGCGACGGCGGCAACACCTGGCACAACATCATCCAGCTGTCCGCCGGGACGCAGGGCCAGTACCAGCACCGCCCGGTCCTGAACCGCATCGGCAAGCTCCAGAACGGCATCTGCGAGTTCGTGGTGAGTGACCCGGTCTACTCGTACCTGCTCGACGCCTTCATCGACGCCGAAGAAAGCACCGCCGGATGAAGGGCTCGCCGACCGTCCCGACCGCCCCGATCACACTGACCGGGCAGAAGGTGAATACGGCGTGGCATCAGTTCTTCACGCGCCTGACGTCGAACGTCGTCGGCGGGAACCTGTACGGCCTCTTCGCGGACCGCCCAGCTGCGACTGACGTCTTCCCCGGCACGCTCTACTACGTCACCAACACGGGCGAGCTGTTCCTCTCGACAGGGGCAACATGGGAGCCGTTCTCCAGTTCGGCTGCGGGCGTGATGGTCATCTACACGGCGGCCACGGAGCCGGCGATTGTAACGGACGACCAGGCGTACCTGTTCCGTGACACGGCCGCGCCCATCTCGCTGTACCTGAAGTTCAAGATTGCCGGCGTGACCTACCAGATCCCGCTGGCAGGTCCGCTGTAAAGGAGTCTCCCGTGCGCAAAGCCCTGCTCGCCTTAGCTCTGTGGCTGATGCCCATCTCGCTGCTGGCTCAGACGGTACCGCCCTCAAGGCTATCCTCCGGCGCCTCGCTGCCGGCCGCGTGCGCCTACGGCAGCATTTGGTATCTCACGTCCGGTATCGTCGGCTTCTACGACTGCTCGGCGCCAACCACCGGCTGGCGCTTCACGGGCTCGGTATTGCCAACGCTGCGAGTCGGGAACAACAGTCCCGCGCTGACTGGACCGATCAGTTACGTCTCGGGCAACCACGTCTTCAGCGGCGCGATTGCCGCCACGCAGATGTTCGGCCAGAAGTGGTACACCACCTGGTCGCCGTCAGGGGCGATGACCGCGCCCCAGGTCGGCTCGTTTATCTACGGCGATATCGTGGGCACCCAGGCAGCGACCGAGGTGTACGGGACGCTCTCGCAAATGAACGCCAGCACGACCGGCTTGGTCGGCAAATTAGAAGGACTCCGGGCCATCACGAGCCGCACAGCCGGCGACCTATCCACGGGGCGCGGGCTCACAACTTTCTCTACCTACGGGAGCGGCGTGACGGCGGTCGATTACGCCGGCATCGAGGTGTACACGCCAACGCTGACGGGCACTGGCGCCATCAACATCGGGCGCAACCTCCTGCTGAATCAGCCGCCACAGACCGGCGCTCTGAACTTCTGGCGGTCAATCTATATGGCCAGCGCAGCCACGCCCCTGACCGCCAACAGCATGCAGCTGGAGATCGACGGGCCGAACTCCTCGCACTTCCGGCTGTGGGACATCGGCACAATCGATTCCTACCCCATCGTCACCGCGGACTACTTCAAGGTGAACGGCTCGGGCTCGTCGTATCAGCCCGCCCAGCGGTTCCAAACCTTCATCACGCCGCAGAACGACACCACATATCGCTACGTGGGCGCCGACCTTGAGCTGTACGTGGAGGACAAGCAGCACGCGACCGTCCAGGCCGCTGAAGCCTACGCAGAACTGGATGGCGATGCGGACGTGACCGGCTCGCTCATCGGGCTCGGCGCTGAATACGGGCACTACAGCACGGCGACGGTACCGACCGTAAACGCGATCTACGTCGGCGGCGGCAACGGCGGCGGCGGCACCATCACCAACTTACAGGACGTCCTGATTGACGTTATGTGGGACAACACCTCGACCACCGTGAACCGGACCGCGCTGCAGATCAACCCGGTGACGGAAGGCACGACGCTGAACCGAGCCATCAACTATACCAACGCGAGCAGTCAGAACGCCGGCATCTCCGGCGGCGGCGCCAGCTACGACGCGCCGGAGAACCAGTCCTTTGGCGCCACCGTGACGCTCACGCCAGCAACCAGCAGCGTGCGCATGACCTGCACCGACGGTGCGGGCTGCGCGGTGACGCTCGGCGAGACAGGCGTCTTCGACGGGCAGATCGTCCGCTTCGTCAACGTCTCGACCAATACGTGCAACTTCGCTGACACGGGCGGCGTGACCGAGCTGGCGGGCGCCTTCGCGGCCGGCCAGTGGGACACCTTGGCGCTTCAGTACATCACCGACCGCTGGGTTGAACTGTCACGGAGCAACAATTGAGCTGGCGGCTCGCGGCGGCACCGCCGGTCTGGTACGTCGCGTTCTGGTCCGGCATCTTCATCGCCTACTGCCTGTTCTGGCTGTGGCGGGACCGGGACAAGTAAGGAGACACGCGAATGGCCACGCCGCCCGCACCGCCACACACCTGCCCGAAATGCGGCTCCGAGAAGGGCTGGCATGGGCCGCAGTTTCGCGGGAGTGTCGGCTGGCTCGCCCCGGAACATCTCGACGGCTGCACAACCGTCCTCACGATGCAGGACGGGCGCGAGCTGATTGACCGGGCCGAGGCGCTGCGCGTGGCCTGGGCCATGAAGCAGCGGCTGGAGTACTCGTGCAAGACCTGCGACTTCGCCACCAGCACGCCGACCCTCGACCACGACCTGCGCGAGACTCCACACTGAGGCCACGCTATGCCGAACCCCACCATCACGCCGCAGAACTTCACGCGCGGCACCTCCGAGATGACGCTGGACCAGTTCAACCAGCAGCTACGGCAGTCCCCGCTGTACGCGACGTGGATGGCGCAGAACGGCATTCGCACCGACAAGCCGATCAAGCTGTCGAAGGACCAGCGCCAGAACTTTGCCACCTTCTTGCAGAGCAACGGCGTGCCGATCCCCAAAGACTTCCACGTCGATGAGGCCGGCAACTTCAACCAGAAATCGCGCGTCAAGGGTCGCATCATCAAGGGCGCGCTCATCGGCGGCGCGGCGGCTGGTGCCATCTTCGGCGCCCCGGTCCTGCTCGGCCACCTCGGCATGGGCGGCGGTGGCATTGCCCTGCCTGGCAGTATCGGTGGAGGCACAGTAGCTGCGCTACCTGGCGCCCTTGGCGCTGGTGGCGGGCTGGCAGCGGGCGGCGCTGGCGCGGTGACGGGAGCCACCGTTGCCGGCGCCATCCCTGCTGCCGCAAAGGCGCCCAGCCTGTGGAGCAAGCTCTCAGGCCCGATCATCGAAGCGGGCATCCCCGCAGCGGCGAACGTGGCAGGCGCCATGATTGGCGCCAACGCGACGAAGAGCGCGGCCAAGATGGAAGCGGACGCGGCGCGCGAGGCGCTGGCGTGGCAGAAGGACGTCTACGCGGAGCGCCAGCGTCAGATGGCTCCGGCGATCGGCGTCGGCAACGGCGCGACCATGAAGCTCGGCGACCTGATGGGCATCAAGGCGCCCGAAGGCGGCTACCAGCCAAACCTCCCGCAAACCCCGCAGGCGGCACAGCGGCAGCCCACAGCACCTGGCGCGGCCACGGGCATGGTGCCGATGCGCGCCCCGACCGGCCAGGTGTCGATGGTCGCGCCGGACCAGGTATCCCACTACGAGCAGCGCGGCGCGACCCGCGTCGTCTGAGGCGAGCATGTACAACGACGATATGAACCTCGGCGATATGGGAGCGGGACAGACCGGCGGAGACGACTGGTTCGCCACGCAGGCACCCCCAGCCGGCGCACCGGCTGCGACCGCACCGGCTGCACCAGGCGCCACGGGCGGCTTGCAGGGCGATGCGGCGTTCGAGGGGTTCGGGCGCGGGCTCATGGCCACGGGCGGTCGCACGGTCGCGGACCTGCAGGCGTACGTGCAGAAGTGGAACGCGGAGAACCCCAACGCACAGGTCACGCTGGGCGGCTCGAAGGGCGACAAGGTCTACGGACCCGGCGGCGAGTTCTGGAACGACGCCGTGATCTCCGCTGGACTCGGCGGCCAGGGCTTCAGCTGGGGCGCGAAGGGCGGCGGCGGTGGTGGTGGCGTGAATCTCGGCGGCTTCGGCTCGCTCGCGCAGGGTTGGGATAAGTCCTTCCAGGCGCCGAGCATCGAAGAGATGCGCAACATGCCCGGCTACCAATTCGCACTGCAGGAAGGCATCAAGGGGCTCGACGCGATGGCGGCGGCGAAGGGGACTGGCCTGTCCGGCGGCATGAAGAAGGACGTCCTGAACTACGCGATCGGGCTCGCGGACCAGACCGGGCAGCAGAAGTACCAGAACGCGCTCGGTGAGTACAAGACCGCCTACGACATCTTCCGCAACAACGGGAACGACATCTTCGACCGCTACGACCGCCTCGCGCAGCGCGGCACCAGCGCCGCCGGAGCCGCCACGTCGTGAGTCTCGTAGACGCCATTCCGCAGACGATCAAGCAGATCGGCGCGGCAGAGGCGCGCGGCAAGGCCGCCACGGGCGCTATCTACGGGCAGACGCTGGCCGACATCGGCCAGATGATCGGACAGATTCCGGCGCGCAACCGGCAGCGGCGCAGCCAGGCACTGCAGGACCAGGCGCAGCAGATGCGCATGCAGCAGGCTCAGCGTGAGCAGGCGGCCGACCTCGCCATCCAGAACGCCACGTCGGCGGCCCTGAACCCGGCGGACGGCTCGATCGACCCGCAGAAGCTGGCGGCGGCGCTCGCGGGCACGCCCGGCGCGGTGAAGCTCCCCGAGATCATGGAGGGCTTCAACCGGATGCAGGCGAGCGCGCTGAACCTCAAGTCCGCCGCCATCAACGCACAGGAAGCGGAAGATGACGCGCTGGGTTCGCTCGCCTACTCGGCCAGCCAGCTGGAGAACCCGGAAGACCAGGCCGCCCTGCTGGCGACCGGGCTCGCGTCCGCGCAGAAGGCCGGCACGATCGACGGGCAGAAGGGCAAGACACTGCTCGGCTCGTTGCTGGACGACCAGGGCGCCCCGGACCCCACGAAGGTCAAGACGGCCATCGCGTCCCTGCTCTCGAAGTCGAACAAGCAGCGCACGATGAAGGCGACCGATGCTCAGCGCAAGGCCGCTGAAGCCTCGGCCGACGCCCTGGCTGATGACCGCAAGGCGCGCACGTCAGCGCTGGAACTGTCCGGCAAGCTCCAGAACTTCAGCAGCCAGCTGGCCAGTGCGAAGACGCAGGCCCGCTACGCCCAGGTGTACAACGGTGTGCCGCCGGAGATTCGCGGCTACTTCGATGCGCCCGAGGAGTGGACCGCCGAGTCCGGCCAGCGCGCGATCGAGGCGACGATGGACCCGGCCGAGCGCATCCGACTGCGGCATGACCGCGTGACGGAAGACCTCGATCGTCGGCGCACGATCGCGGCAGAGAAGCGCGCCGAGCGCACCGGAAGCGGCGCCGAGTCGCCCCTCGACAAGAAGGAAGCGCAGACCTACAACCGCTACAAGGACTTTGCTTCGCAGTACGAGAAGGCCCGCGACGAGGAGCGCCAGCGCGCCACCACGTCGGACCCCTACGCCACGCAGCGCAACATCCCGACCTACCTGCCGCCTCCGTCCTACGAGAAGTGGCAGCAGATGACGCCGGCCGAGCGCTCGAAGGTCATCGCGCAGCCGAACAGCCGGATTGACGACGCCGAACTGGCCCGGCGATCGGGAACGGCCACCCCTGTTACCCCTGCGGCGCCGACCGGCGCTGCCCCTGCCCCTGCGAGCGCCCCAGCCGCAGCCGGTAAGACGGTCACTGAGGCACAACTACAGGCGGTCGCCAAGCTCAAGGGCACCTCCGTAGAAGTACAGCGGGAGCGTTACCGGGCAGGTCAGTACACCATCGTGCCCTGATGCCCCCACAGAAGACGCCTGACGACCAGCTCGCGCTCGACCTCGAACTTGCCAACGACCTGAAGGCGGTCAGCCCGCCCGATGACCTAGCGCAGGATCTGTCGCTGGCGCAAGACCTTCAGCGCGCCGACCGCGAACCCGCCTTCCAGCAGTGGTACGGGAAAAAGGCCAAGGAGTACGGGCTCAACCCGAACCCCGACGCGCCCGAGCAGTTCTATGACTATCGCGCCGCCTTCGAGGCCGGCGCTGAGCCCGACCCGGTCAGCAAGCACTGGCCATCACAGTTCAAGAAGCCGGGCCACCCCAACGAGATCGTCGGGGGATTCAACACCCGCACGGGCGAACGCGTGCCTGGCACGCCGCGCGCCTCAGAGCAGGAGCTGGTGCGTCTCGGCTGGGAGCCAGAGGCCGCCAAGCGCCTCGCCGCGTCCCCGGAACAGCGCCCGGCGCCGATGTCGGCCCACGGCTGGACAGACCCTGCCTCCGTCAAGATCACGCCCGCCGCCCCTGCCGTCCCGGGACGCGGGAGCAACCCCTCCGCCAACGGCATCACGGACCCGGCCTCCGTCCGCGTCACCCCAGGCGACCCGCACGGCGCCAGCATCAGCGCCGCCAGGCCCAACTCCGCCCTGCCGCCCATCGCTGGCGGCCCACTGGCGGACGAGCCCGCGCCACTCGCGCAGATCATCTCGGCTATCACGGAGATGTTCAAGAACCCGCCCGTACAGTCGGGCGAGGCGCACGTCCTGTCCTACCAGGGCAAGGACCGGGAGACGGTCGTCAAGCAGTCGGCGGCGCAGATCATCGAGAGCGTCGGCAAGGCGGCCCAGCCGGTCACGGCGCTCGGCGCGGTCCTGAACCCGGTCAGCACCGCCGCTGGCCTCGTGGCGGCCGGCGTCACGGCCAAGGGCGCAGCGGCAGCTGTGGCCGCGCTCGGCGGCGACGAGAACGACCAGCGCCTGGCAGCGGACATCGCGGCAGCCGTCGTCGGCAGCATCACGGCCAACAAGGTCCGGCAGGGACTGGCAGCCGGAGGCGCCGCCGCCCGCGCGAACCGTGTGCCGCCGGGACCGCCGCAGGAGCCCATCAACGTCGGCAGCAGCGCCACCGCAGCGGCACGGCCGCGCATTGGCGTCGAGCAGCCCCAGCGTGGCCTCCCCTCGCCGCCGGTTCCCCTGATTCCCCCTCCGGCGCCACCCGTGGTGCCGCCCGTCGTCCCGCCGCCTGCGCCGCCCGCCCCGGCTGCGCCGACACCGCCCGTCGTGGTGCCGACCGAGCAGGTCATCGCCGACCTGCAGCGGGCCACAGCCGCCGGAGACGAGCCCGGCGCGCAGACCGCACTGGCGGAGCTGACCCGGCGCGGCGTCAGCCCGGAACAGGTGCAGGCCGCCCTGGCGCCGCCGGCTCCAGCCGAACCGCCAGCTGCGCTCGATGCCGACCTACAGGCGGCCGACACCGCCCTTGCCGTCGAGGCTGCACGCACCGACGTCAACACCCAGCCCACGGACGGACAAAAGGAAGCCGGCAACTACAAGAAAGGCCACGTCACGCTCCACGGGCTCGACATCACCATCGAGAACCCGGTGGGATCGGTGCGCTCCGGCAAGGACGCGGACGGCAACGAGTGGTCCGTGGAGATGCCGGCCGACTACGGCTACATCAAGCGGACGGAAGGGGCAGACGGGGACAACGTCGACGTCTACATCGGGCCGAACCACCAGTCACAGACCGTGTTCGTCATCGATCAGGTCGACCCTGACACCGGCAAGTTCGATGAACACAAGGCGGTCATGGGCGTCAGCACGCCGGAGGAGGCCCGCGCCCTGTATGAAGGCGGTTTCTCGGACGGACGCGGCGCCGAGCGCATCGGTGGGATCACGCGCCTGCCGGTAGACGAGTTCCGGCTGTGGGCGAAGCGCGGCAACACGAAGAAGCCGCTGGCCATCGAGTCGACGTGGACGAAGCGAGAGGAACCAGCCACCGGGGAATCAGGAGTGCCCGTCGTAATTCCCACGCAGGACCAGGAGACGACCTACGAAGGGTGGGACACCGAGGATCTGATCTTCGAGGGGCATCACTCGACGGAAGAGCGCGCCCGCGCGCAGATCCTCGAAGAGCTGACGCGGCGTGGCCTGACGCCGGAGCAGATTCGCGGCGAGGAACCCAGCGGCCCCAAGCCGGTCGGTAGCGGCAAGACCGAGGCGGCGACTGGAGAACCAGAGCCTGGCGTACTTGTCACGCTGACGGGCCGGCGCCTGGCGCCACCCAGGCAGACCGGGAAGAACACCAACCGTGGCGTCACGGCAAATGTTCGCGCGGTGGATAGCTGGCTGATCCGGCAAGGCATTGACGAGGCAGCGGCGCGAGGCGATGAGTTCGTCGGCGGCCAGTTCAGGGCGCTGGACCCCAAGCGCCTCACACGGTCGGACCGGGACAGCCTGAATGTGTATCTATTCGGGCAGGAAGACGTTCCCCTCTCCGGATTCGTAGCAAGCGCACAACCGGCGGCCGACGACAAGCCCGAGCCGAAGTATCCATTCAGCTACGACGAGTGGGCAGCGCAGTACCGCGCCGCGTTCGAGGCGATGCAGCGCTACACGCCGGACCAAGTCGGCAGCACGAAGTACGCCGAACAGATGGCGAAGCTGGCCGATGAGAACCCCGACTACCTCGAACGCTTCGAGCGAGAGGAGGAAGAGGCCGCGCAGGCGAAGCCGGCCGACAAGCCAGACGAGCCCGCGAGGCCAGAGCCGAAGTACACCGTCCAGACGATGCCGGTGACGCGCGGCAGCACGCACGAGCGGATCGGCTACAAGTTCACGACCATCATCAAACGGGACACCCCGTTCAAGTCTGTCGACGCGCACGGCATGACGGCTGATGAGTCCTTCCAGAAGGCCCGGATGGCGATGGGCTTGCCGAAGGACTGGACGCCAGCAGGCGTAGAATCAACCACAGAGGGGACCACCGATGGAGAACCGACTGGAAACGTGGCGGGAGGACAACCCGCCGAGCCTGACGGAGCAGCCGCCAACCCCGTTCGAGAAGGAAGCAGCGGAGTACTGGCAGATGAACCTGCCGGAGACGAGCCGCGTGCTGGAGCTGCAGCAGCCGAACGGCCTGTTGACACACCTCCGGAAAGTCTGGTGGAAGGGGGAGTACGAGACGCTGCTGGTGCTGGCGAAGCACCCGGACCGCTCGCGCCCACAGGTGGAGGAGATCACCCTGCGCCCGTTGCTGTTTCCCCCTCCGGAGTCAGCCACGACCCAGGGCCGCAACCGCTCGACTACGCGCTGACACCGGAGCGCATCGCCGCGATCGTCGGGCGAGGCGCCGTCCAGCGCGCGAAAGACAACCTCACCGCGATTCAGTTGGTCAAGGCGCTCCAGGCCGAGCAGCGCTGGGCCACCGCTGACGAGCAGGAGATGCTGGCCCGCTACGTGGGCTGGGGCGACAACGCCGTCGCTGACTACCTCCGCGACCATCCCGCCTACAACTGGAGCGCCAACGAGAAGCGGATTTGGGAGCAGGTCCAGGCGCTCTCGTCCGAGGAACGTCAAGCGCTGCGCGCGTCCACGACCAACGCCCACTTCACGTTCGACCTCTACGGTCCGATTTGGGACGCAGTCACAGCGGCCGGATTCGGCGGCGGCCGCGTGCTGGAGCCGGCGGTCGGTGTCGGGCACGCGCTCGGTCTGATGCCGCCCACGGCGCGTGCGGGCTCCACCATCACGGCCGTCGAACTGGAACCGCTGACCGCCGCGATCGCCGGCTTCCTCTACCCCAGCGCTACCGTGCAGGCGACCGGCTTCCAGTCGGCGCTCATTCCGCGCGGCACGCAGGACTTGGCTATCAGCAACGTGCCGTTCGCCAAGACGGGCGTGTACGACCCGCACGTCGAGGAGTTCCTCCGCAAGCCGATTCAAAACTACTTCTTCGCCAAGACGCTCGACTACATGCGGCCGGGCGGCCTGGTCGTGTTCATCACGACGCGCTACACGCTGGACGCGCCGAGTCACGAACGGTTCCGGCGCCACATCGCCGACCACGCAGACTTCATCGGCGCCGTGCGCCTGCCGTCCCAGGCATTCGACAAGACGGCCAAGACGGAAGTAGTCACGGACGTCATCGTGCTGCGCAAGCGCGACCTCGGCGAAGAGGCGAGCCCCAACAACGAGTTCTTCATCAACTCCGAGAAGAAGGCCGACGGCGAGCGCAACTGGAAAGGGAAGGTGGTCGGCGACGCCACGTTCCGCAGCACGTGGTACGACGAGCACCCCGAGCTGATTGTCGGCGAGGAGTCCCTGACCGGCACGATGTATCGGTCAGGCGGCTACAACGTCTCGCTGGAGAAGCCCGACGAGTTGCAGTTCATGCTGCGCTCCCGCCTCTCGCGGATTCTCACGCCTGGGCTCTACCGCGCCTCTCGGTCGAACGCCACCGTGCGCACGATGGTGGACCCCAGCACGGCGAAGGTGGGCGAGCTGCGCGTCGGCGACGACGGCAACATCGTGGTGGTCAACGCCCACGGTGAAGTGGACGACGCTACGCCGATGCGCCGGAAGAAGGGCGGCGCCGAGGGCGAGACAGAACCGGACACCAACGCCATCGCGCGACTCACGGGCCTGATCAAGATCCGCGACGGCCGCCGCGACCTCGTGCGGCTGATGCGAGACAGCGCTACCAAAGACCACGACATCAAGCGCCAGCAGCGCGTCTTCAAGAACCTCTACGACCAGTTCGTGAAGCTGTACGGCACGCTGAACAGCCGCACGAACAAGATGCTCTTTGCCGGCGACCCCGAGGCCGCCGCGCTCCTCGCGCTGGAGACGCTGGAAACCAAGGCGGTCAACGGCACAGACAAGCAGGGCCGCGCCACGCTGACCGTGACGACCCAGGTGACGGGCCTGGCCGACATCTTCACCCAGCGCACCATCCTGCCGCAGCAGCGCGTCACGTCGGTCAGTACGCCCAAGGATGCGCTGATGGCGTCCCTCGGCGAACGGTCCGGTATCGACTGGCCGTTCATGGAGGAGATTAGCGGCGCCAAGGCGAAGACGCTCCAGGCGGCGCTCGTGGACGAGGGGCTGGTGTACGAGCAACCCGATGGGGCGTTCGTGCTGGCCGAGGAGTATCTGTCCGGCGACGTCGTCACGAAGTTGGAGGACGCCAAGGCGGCCGGCAAGCGCTTCGCGCGCAACGTCGAGGCGCTGACCCCGCTCCTGCCAGCCCCGAAGACGCGGGAAGACCTCATCAACGGCAACGTGTCGGTGACGCTGGGCGCCGGCTGGGTGGACCAGGAGGCGTTCGCGGCCTTCGCGGCGGCGCAGCTCGGCAACGGCTCGGTGTCCGTAACGTCCACGCGCACCACGGCGTTCGTGAAGTGGACCGTCTCCGGCGACTACACCGCCGATGCGGCCGCCAACCGGCACCCGCTCGCCGTGGAGTACGGGAATGGTAGCAAGCAGTACACCTTCCTCGACCTGTTGCAGGACACGCTGAACCTTCAGGCGCCGACGCTGGGCTACACCGTCACGGACGGCAAGACCAAGTCGTTCGTCCGCGAAGAACTGCCCACGCTCGCCGCCCGCGCCAATCAGGACTTGGTCCGCGACCTGTGGATGCAGTATCTGTTCGAGCGCCCGGAGTTGCAGGACAAGCTGCTCGACGTCTTCAACACCCGCTACAACCGGATCGTGGAGCGCACCTACGACGGCTCGCACCTCAAGCTGCCCGGCAAGGTGGACGACAGCGTCATTAAGTTCCACCCCCACCAGTCGAACGCGGTGTGGCGCATCCTGACGACGGGTAACACGCTGCTCGCGCACGAAGTCGGCGCCGGCAAGACGTTCGAGATGATCGCTGCTGCGATGGAGATGAAGCGCACCGGGCGCGCATCGAAGGCGATGATCACGGTCCCGACCTACCTGATCGGCTCATGGCGCAAGGACGTCATGAAGCTCTACCCCGACGCCAAGCTGCTGGCGTTCGATGAGAAAGACCTGGCCGCCGACCGCCGCAAGGTAGCGATGGCGCGCATCGCCAACGGCAATTGGGACATCGTGCTTGTCCCGCATTCCTCGTTCGGGCTGCTCGGTGTGTCCGCTGAGCGCATGCAGGCCGTGTTCGACCGCTGGCTGTTCGAGTTGGAAGCCGCTATCAAGGGCGCCGACGAGATGAACGTCAAGCAGCTGGAGAAGGTAAAGGCTGCGCTGCAGGACAAGATCGATCGCCTGCGCGCCAAGGCCGAGGACCGGGCGACCGACAACGCGCTGACCTGGGAGGAGCTGGGCGTTGACGCGCTGTTCATTGACGAAGCGCACGCGTTCAAGAACCTGTTCTTCTTCACCGAGATCGAGAACGTGCGCGGCCTGTCCCGCTCATCATCGGACCGGGCCATCGACCTCTACGTGAAGGTGCAGGAGATCAACGAGCAGAGCCACTACCGCAACCTCGTGCTGGCGACCGCCACGCCCATGATGAACAGCATGGCGGAGGCGTACACGATGCAGCGGTATCTGCAGCCGCAGGCGCTGGAGCAGGCCGGGCTGGCACAGTTCGACCTGTGGTACGCGATGTTCGCCAAGGCGCTGCCGTCTACCGAGCAGCAGCCGGACGGCACGTACAAGGAAGTCATGCGCATCCGTGACTTCCGCAATCTCCAGCTCCTCTCGAAGATGGTCCGCCAGGTCATGGACTACGTCGGCTGGGAGGATATGCCCTATCTCGACCTGCCGGCCATCGCGGGCGGCAAGGTGGAGATCGTGGAGGTGCAGGCGCACCCGATGTACGAGAAGGCGAAGGCATGGTTCACGGACCGGATGGAGAACATCGCCGCCGTGCCGCCCCACATCGACAAGCGCAAGCAGGAGTATGTGGCGCCGATGCGACTGGATGCCCTGACCGGCCGCCCAACGGGCAAGCCGGACAACATCCTGACCATCATGAACGACGCGAAGAAGGCGGCCGTCGACATCCGGCTGCTCTTCGGCGACCGTGCCAAGGACTTCGCCGGCTCGCGCGTGCAGGCCGTGGCCGACCGTGTCGCCAAAATCTACAAGGCCGGGAACAAGCAGCGCCTGACGCAGCTCCTGTTCCTCGATATGGGCACGCCGAAGGAGCTGGAACCGCTGGAGTTCCTGAAGGACACGATCGTCAGCAGCGACGTGCCCGACGAGCCGGAGACGGACGCGGAGGAGGGTGAGGAGGACGAGGACGGCGCGGCCAGCCCCGTGCTGGAGGACGACGAAGACATCTTCAACCTCTACGGCGCGGTCAAGCGCGAGCTGGAACGCCGAGGTATTCCCTCGCGCGAGATCGCGTTCATTCACCAGGCGAAGAACGGCGCCGAGCGCACGGCCCTGTTCGACGCGATGAACGCCGGCACCGTCCGCGTGATGTTCGCGTCGACCGACAAGGGCGGCGTCGGTATGAACGTCCAGAAGCGGCTCGTGGCCATCCATGAGATTGACGCGCCACGCGCCGGCCGACCGGGCGACCTTCGGCAGCGCATGGGGCGCGGTATCCGCCAGGGCAACATGAACCCCGAGGTGCGGCTGATCCGCTACGTCACCAAGGGTTCGACCGACGAGTGGCTGTGGGGCATGCTGGTCAACAAGGACTCGCAGATCCAGCAGTTCATGAAGGGCAGGGCCACGCACCTCCTCGAAGAGGACTTGTCCGCGAAGTCGCTGGAAGAGGCGCAGATGCGTGCCTCCGGCGACCCACGTGGCGTCGAGCTGGTGGAACTGAAGGGGAAGCGGCAGCGCCTGGCCGCGCAGGCGGCGGCGGCGTCGAGTGCCGTGGCGAGCGCGAAGAGCGACGTCTCGCGCATGACGGAGCGCATCAAGCACTACACGCGCGACAAAGCCGACCTCGAACGATGGGTGGCCAGCAAGTACCAGACGCAGCGTGGCGACAAGTTCTCGATGCGTGTCGGCCACGACGTCTTCGCCAAGCGGGACGACGCCAACACGGCGCTGATCGCAGCGGTGCGGCGTCTCGCCGAGGCGGATACGCTGATCGACAAAGCCATCGGCGAGGTGGGCACGCTGCCGATCGTGGCCAAACTGCGCCGCAGTTCGTTCTTCAAGAAGAACGGCAAAATCGGCGAGAGCGTGCTAGTCGAACTGCGGTTGAACGAAGACGCGCTTGGCGGCATGGGCGAAGTCGTCAGCGTGCTGGAGTACGAAGTCGGCGCCGACATCAGCGCGCTTGGCGCAGGCGAGAACCTCGTCGCCCAACTCGTGAACGCCTACGAGCGCATCCCGGCGCGCGTGAAGGGCTACGAGGCGCAGATTCAGGACGCTGAGCAGAAGAAGGCCACCAGCGAAGCGGCCATCGCCACGCCGTCAGGCTCGATCGATGAACACAAGCGGGTACAGGCGCGCATCGCCGAGCTGGAGAAGGAGCTGAAGCTCGAAGGCGATGGCGTGCAGGAGCTGGACGCGGACGGCAAGCCCATCCCGAAGCCAAAGAAGGCCGTGCTGGAGATCCGCGTCCCGGTCAAACAGAAGAAGACGAAAGCAAAGAAGGTTGCCACGCCCAGCCGGGACGAGTCGCCGAAGCCGGCGGCGGGAGGGTCGGTCGGCGCCTACGCACCCAGCACGTCGCCGGCCACGGGAAATCAGGTACGGCCCATCCAGTTTCCCGAGCTGGTGGAGCTGGCCCGTGAGCTGCAGGCCACGCCGACGGTAGTCCGTGCGTTCCGCAACGGCCAGCAGCGCGGCCAGTTCAGTGAGCGCGGTATCCGGCTGCGCGCGGACCTGTTCAAGGCGGGCAACGAGTTCCAGCTGGCGGCGACGCTGGCGCACGAAATCGGCCACCTGATCGACTGGCTGCCGTCGCGGTCGCTGAAGCGCGGCAACCTGATCGGCCGCCTGTTCTCGCTGCGCAGCTTCATGAAGTGGAAGTTCAACGCCCCGGACGGCTCGACCATCCACAACAAGGAGATCAAGGCGGAGCTGATGGCGCTCTCGGACGCCTGGCGCCCGTGGGACCGGACGACTGCGACCGACAGCTTCCGCAAGTACCGCGAGAGTTCGCGCGAGCTGTACGCGGACGCGCTCTCCGTCCTGCTGAATGACCCGGAGCGGCTGAAGCTGGACGCGCCCATCTTCTTCAAGCAGTTCTTCGACGGACTCGACCAGAAGCCGGAGGTGAAAGCCGCCTACTTCGATTTGCAGACGACGCTATCCGGCACGCCGGCAGAGCTGACGGCGCGGCGCAGGGCTGGCGTCCGCCAAATGTTCACGGTCGGCGACACGAAGGCGATGGACTTGGAGCGCCTGCGCCAGGCGGAGAAGGCACTCCAGCGCAAAGAGTTCTTCCAACGGCTGCGGGCGCAGCACGTCGACAAGCACACACCGGTCATCGACAGGGTGCGCGAGCTGGAGAAGCGCGGCACCCGGCTGAACCCGGACGACGATCCCCGGTTCGCGCTGGAAGAGCGCAACTACCTGGGCGGCAAGCTCAAGGCGTTCACGGACAAGCACTTTCTCCCGATCTACCAGACGCTCACGGAAGCCAAGATCGACTGGCACGAGTTCGGCGAGGCGCTGTTCTACGAGCGCATCATCGCGGGCGATCGGTCGGAGCTGGCCAACCCGCGTGGCATCGCGCCGACTGTGGCGTCGGAGCTGCTCCTGACGTTGTTCAACGGGCTGACGCCGGCCCAACGTCCCATCATCCGGGCGCAGATGGACGCCTTCCGCACGATCATCAAGGACGTGGCGGGCGAAGCCTACCAAGCCGGGCTCTACACCGACGCGCTCTACACGCAGATGCAGGCCAACCCGGCGTACGTGTCGTTCCGCGTCATCGAACACATCGACCAGGACGTGACGTCGCGCGTCTACCGGCAGATCGGCACGTTGAAGGACATCACCAACCCGGCCGATGCGTCCATGCTCAAGGTGCTGGTCACACTCCGGGCCATCGAACACAACAAGGTGAAGAAGACCGTCTTCGCCTTCCTTGAGAAGTACAGCCCGGACGCCATCGAGCAGGCCAAGGAGGTCTGGAACGGGAAGGGGCACCGCCCGATCGACCCAAAGGACCACGACCGCCGGATGATCACCTACTTCGTCGCCGGGCGCCTGCGCGGCAAGTATGTGCCCCACGCTATCGCGGACAGCCTGGAGAACGAGAGCGTCGGCGGCAACATGGCCATCGTCGCCGGGCTGCGCTGGATGAACAGCGGGCTCTTCCGGCCTGTGTTCACGTCGTTCAACGCGGGGTTCCAGACCTACAACTTCGCGCGAGACTTCCTGCGGTTCTGGAAGAACACGCCGACGATGACGGTGGCGCGGGCGCTGCGCCGCTACTACCAGGCTGTGCCACTGGCGCGCGTCCGGGCGTTCGGCATCAACGAGCGCGGTGCGTCGATGAAGCTCCGCCTGGCGCACAAGGAGCTGATTCAGGCCGAGGAGGCCGGGCTCCTCTCCGTCACCTTCAACGACCTGTCGAAGGGCCGGCACGTCGAAGACACGCAGATCGAGGACACGCTCCAACGCATGGGCGTAGGCGGGTTCAGCGCGGCCAAGCCGGCGAAGGGACTCGCGCGCATCCTGAAGCCCATCGTGACGTGGATGACGGAGGTGGGCGACTTCATCGAGACGTTGCCGAAGGCGGCAGCGCTCTACGAGTACAAGGGCGCCGGCACGATCGCCGAGATCCCGGCCGATGTGCGGAGCTTCATCCGGCGGAAGATCGGGAGCCCGGACTACCTGGCCGGCGGCACGCACAAGCCTATTACCAACGAGCTGTTCCTGTTCTCGAACGCCATCACGCAGGCGCTGCGCGCGGACTACGAGGTCGCCACGGAGGGCGCGCCCATCCCACCGAAGCCGCAAGCCGGCGGCGGCAGTGGCGGCAGTGGCACCCCGCCAGGCGGCGGCACCCCGGCTGGGCCGAGCCCGTTCGACCGGGCGAACTTCTGGTGGAAGACAGCGGCGACCAACATCGTGCCCAAGCTGTGGTGGTTCGCGGTGCTGTACCTGCTGACCAAGGACGGCGACGACCCGGACAGCCCGATGGGGCGGCTGCGCCGGATGGCCCGTGGTATCAGCGAATACGATATGACGAACTACCTCGTCGTCCCGTTGGGGATGGACGGCAAGGGCAACGTCACCTACCTGCGTGTGCCGCAGGATGACTCCGGCCGCCTGCTCGGCGGGCTGGCGTGGAAGCTGCTGCGCGCGGCCTCCGGGGACAAGGACGTGTGGAAGTCGGCGATGCAGGTCTTCGACTACACCGCAGGCCAGGCGCCCAACCTGACACCCTCGCTGGGCGCTATTGGGGACTTGGCGCAGATGGCCAGCGGCCGGAACGTCTACGATGCGTTCCGCAGCCGGTTCCTGTTCACGGACGACGAGATGAAGGCCGGCGGCTGGCAGAAGACCAAGAAGTTCATCGGCTACGAGTTCCAGCAGCTGGGCGGCGGCGTCATCTGGAAGTTCTACGCAGGCGAACAGCGGCCACGGGATCGCACGCCGGGACAGGTCATCCTCGACCTGCCAATCCTCTCGAACGTGCTGGGGCGCTGGATCAAGATCAGCAACTTCGGCGAGGTCGAACGGCTGCGCGATGTGCAGGGCGAGCAGCAGGGCGACGAGGCCCGTGCCCGGCTGGCGGAGCGTGCGGCGGTCAACCAGGCGCTGAAGGACTACCGGGCACTCCCCGCCGACAAGAAGAACCGCGAGGCGCTCGTGGCGGCCACAGACGCGATCGTCGCCAAGCTGTACGCCGACCTGCCTGGCGCGCAGCGGGTGGAGAAGGGGCGCCGCATCCTCACCAAGCTGAAGATGGGCAACACCCGCGCGTCGTCCGATGCCCTGCTCGACGTGGTGATGTCGGCGACCTCGAACGCGCAGAAGGTGGCGGTCATCAAGGAAGCAGCGAAGGGCATGAGTAAGGAGGAGCTGACCGGCTGGGTCAATCAGGCGGCCGGTGCGGGCGCCATCTCCGGCCAGGTGCGGGCGGACCTCCTCTCCGGCAAGTAGGCTTGACGGCCTCCAGCGTGAGACTCGACGCTGGAGGTCATGCGATACATCAGGTTCCTGCTCCTCGCGCTGGCACTGACCGTCGTATCCGGCGACGTCTCCGCGCAGAACGCCAACCTGCAGGCGAGTCTGACGTCCGCGACCTGTCCAGGCTCCGGCTGCGTGCTGGTGCAGACCGTGGGCGGAGCGGGCATCGGGGCGCAGATCACTGGCACCTTCACCGGCACGCTCCAGTTCGAGGGCTCGGTCGATGGCGTGACGTTCGTAGCCGTCAACACGACGCCGCCGAACAGCACCACCCCGGCGACGAGCGCCACGGCGACCGGTGTCTGGACGGGCGGCGTCGGCGGCCTGCGCCTCTTCCGCGTGCGCTGTTCGGCGTACACCAGCGGCACGGCTGTCGTCACCCTCCAGTTGGCGCCAGGGACAGGACGGTAGTCCATGCTGCTGCTCTTCGGCGGGACCATCACCCAACCCCTGAGTGACGCGGGCGGCATCATCCCAGCCGGCACGCTGGAGTTCTACGAAACCGGCACCAGCACACCCAAGGACGTGTTCCACGACGCGGACGGCGCCAGCGCGTGGGACTTCCCCGTGACCCTCGACGGCAACGGGCGGGCGGTCATCTTCCTCGACGACGACGGCGCCTACGACGTGATCCTCAAGGACGCGGACGGCGCCGAAATCTGGTCCCTCGAAAAAGTCCTCTCGCCAGCGCCGGTGCTGTAGCCCCATGCCTGAAAGCGCCTTCCACGGGATCGTCCTCAACAACGCCAACCAGGCGGCCACGCTGGACGTGCGCGGCTACGGTGGTGCGGCCATCCAGCTGTCCGGCACCTGGGTGGCGACGGTGCAGTTCGAGGCGACCGCTGACGGGACGACGTGGGTCGCGGTCAACGCTACGGCGTCGAACGGCACGACGCCCGCCACGTCCGCCACGGCCAACGGTGCCTACATCCTGTCAGCGGTGGGTTTCCAGGCGGTGCGGGCGCGCGTGTCCGCGTGGACGTCCGGTGTAGTGGTGGTCAGCCTGCGGGCCGACCTGGCCGGGCCGAGCGGTGGGTCATCGGGCGGCGGCGGTGGCGGCGCGGTCACGATCGCGGACGGCTCGGATGTCACCCAGGGCGCGATCGCGGACGCGAAAGTCGTCGGCGACAACGCCGGCACGGAGTCGGCCAAGCTGCGCGGCCTCTCCACGATCCTCGCGGACGTGTGGGACTCTGTCTCGCACTACCTGAAGGTCAACATCCAGAACACGACGCTGGCGGTGACGAACGGCCTCAGCCTGCCGGCGTATGACTACGTGAGCCTGGCGGTGGCGGCGACGACCGACACCTACACGTTCAAGACGGGCGGCGCCGGCGGGACCACGGTGGCGACGGTGACCATCACCTACACCGACAGCACGAAGGCGGTCATCAGCACCGTGGTGAAGACGTAGATGGCCAACAAACTGGTCTTCAATCCCTTGACGGGGAATTTTGACGTGACGCTGAACCCGGTGGCGCCGTCGTTCACCGGCCCGGTCACGCTCACCGAAGTGGTCGGCTCCTCGGGCCTCACCATCACGGGGGCGACACAGACGGCGTCATTCCCGGCGTTGTCGATTACGCAGACGTGGAACAACGCGGGGGTAACGTTCACGGGGGTGAAGGTCAACGTCACAAACACGGCGAGCGCGGCGGCGTCGAACCTGCTGGATATTCAAGTTGGCGGCGTGAGTCAGCTCAGCCTCAGCCCAACCGGCGGACTGACGCTGAACGGCGTGTCCAGCGCCTCGGCCAACATCTATTCAACGGCACAATTCCGCACCGGCTGCCTCCTGATCGGCTTCAACAACGGCGCGGGTGGTTCCGGATGCGCCTTTGGCAGCAGCGCAGGGAATGTCTACGGCGCGTGCGGCGTGAGCGGGTTCCTCACGCCAGGGTATTATTCGTTTTCGCCGACTACCGCGAGCGCGGCACCTGATCTCATCCTCACACGTGACGCCGCCAACACCCTCGCCCAGCGCAACTCCACCAGCGCGCAGACCTTCCGTCTCTACAACACGTATACGGATGCGTCGAACTACGAGCGTGGGTTCTTCCAGTATTCGTCGAACGTGCTGCAAATCGGGCACGAGGCGGCGGGCACTGGAACGGCGAACCGCACGATTCAGTTCCGCACTAACGGCGTCGCGGCGATGTCGCTCGATACCAACGCGATGACGATGGGCGTTAGCATTGATCTCGTCACTGGACGCATCAAGTCGCAGGGGTCATTGGCCGTCACATTGGGCACATCGAATAGCGCCCCTTTCGACGCGGTAAATCCGAGTGGCAACATCACTGCGACAAGTAACTACGAGATCGGATTTCGCTATCTTAGAACAATCGCACCCACCGCTACGTCAACGCTCGTGGCTGTTCCCGTTTACATCGCCCCCACCATCAACTACTCCAACGCCACTCCCGGCGCAGGCTCCTACGAAGCGTTGAAGATCGCGGTCACGGAGACGGCGCTGCCGACTGGGACGAATTATCTGATTCGGGCGAGTGCGGGCGCAGCGGGGACGACGGAGAAGTTCAGCGTGACCAACGCTGGCCTGACAACGTGGGCGGATGCGGCCAACCTTGTGTTTGGTACCTCCACCGGCACCAAGATCGGCACCGCCACCACGCAGAAGCTCGGCTTCTGGAACGCGACTCCAATTGTGCAGCCGACGACCGCTATCGCCGCCGCCACCTTCACCGCCAACGCAGGCACGGCTGTCAACGACGCCTCGACTTTCGACGGCTATACCCTGAACCAGATCGTCAAGGCACTGCGCAACATGGGCCTGCTGGCCTAATAAGGACATCAATGGGCGCATACGCACTCGGCACATGGAACACCTCGGCGAAGCAGGACAAGGGCATCGCCCGCCTGTTCAACCGTATGAATCAGACGGTGATTGAGTCGGCCATCGCGGCGGGCTCGATCATCAACGCAGGCGGCAGCGGCTACGCGGTCGGCAACGTCCTGACGCTGGTCGATAGCGGCACGACCGTCCGGGCGGCGACCTTTACCGTCACGGCGGTCAACAACGGCGCGGTCACGGCGGTCTCTCTGCTCGACAAGGGCAACTACACCTCGCACCAAGGCGCGAACAACAAGGCCACCACCGTCGCCCCGGCGGGCGGCACCGGCTGCGTCCTCGCCATCAACTTCTACAAGGACGTGCCGGATATGTGCGTCCGCAACGGCGGCATCCTTGACGGGGCAGCAACCTCATACGCCAAGCAACTGGACGATGAGATTCAGGCCATCGTCGGCGCGGCGATTCCGACCGCGAGCAACGCGAACCTGAACTCCGTGGCGTCCACCCTCGGCGTCACCATCCCTGACTAGGCACATGGCCAAGAAGCAGACCGAACAGCCCGAACCAGTCGCCCTGCCGACGCAGATCGACAGCAGTGAGCGCGACTACCTCAACACCCTGCTCGCGCAGGCGCAGGCCGCACAGGCGGCGATGAACAGCTTCTCCAACTACCTCGCTGGGCGCTACAAGCTCGGCGAAGGTGACAGCGTGCAGCCGGACGGCACCATCGTGAGGAAGGCATGAACACGATTCGTCAATGGCTGCGCTCGCTCGCGTGGGTCGTCCTCCATCGGTGGCCCGATGTCGAGGACCGGCGCGAAGCGTGGCACATCCTGGCGACGTGTCACCCGGCTGACGATGAGATCGACGCCGCCCTGCGAGCCGCCTTCGCGGATTGCGGCGTGAACATCGGCAGTTACGCGACGGATCTCGACCTTGACGGGAAGCGATACGAAGTCCTTCACCATGCGGCGCAGCGGTTGGGCAACCCCCTCCGCACGGTCGCGGATCTCAAACGGTTGCTCCGGTGACGCCCATGCGCTTCCGCGACTGGATCGTCTATGCGGCCGGCGGTGCGATGTTGATTGCGCAGACGGTCGACATCCTCGCGCAGTCGGAGCATGCGATCACGGGCGAGACGGCCATCTCGACGTCGCTGGCAATGTCAATCGTGGTGTGGATTGTCGGCGCGCTGCTGACGTACACCGTGGTGCATTCGCGCGTGGCGGTCATCGAGACGCGGCAGACAGATGCGGACCGCCGGCTGGAGCGCATTGAGAATAAGCTGGACGCGGTCCTGAACCGGAGCGAACACGCATGACCGGCGTGCTGCGGTGCAAGCCTGGGGTGGAGTTCGGCGTCATCGCCCCTGGCGGGTTCCGTATCCTGGGTGCGCTCGAAGCGACCGCCCGGATTCTGGAGCAGGACATCACGATCACGGCGGGCACCAACGACCACGCCACGGGCCGCCATCCGTTCGGCGAAGCCTACGACGTGTCGGTCAGCGGCATGGCGCCCTCGGCCATCAAGAAGATGCACCGGCACCTTCAGCAGCTGCTGGGCGACGGGTTCACGGTGCTGTACGAAGTGCCCGTGATGCCGCAGGACACGGACCTGCGCAGCATCGCCTACGTCAACGCGGACGCGACCGGGCCGCACTTCCATATCCAGGTGCGCAAAGCGAGCGAGTATCCGCCGCGCGCCAACGGCGCCCTCTTCACGTAGCCATGTTCGAGGACAACGAGGACAAAGCCGTCGCGCTACTGGACGATGAACTGCCAACCTGGCTGATTCTGCCGACCGTGCTGCTCGGGCTCAGCCTCCTCGCGGCGATCGGGTGCGGCTATCTCGTGCTTCAGGAAAGGATCGGTCAATGAAGGCTCTCGCGTTCGTGTTCGCCGCGCTATTGATCACAGCGCCCGTGTCGGCGCAAGTCTGCCCTGGCTTCCCGGCGCGCGGCGCGCAAATCATCGACGTGCTCGCCCCACGGTATCCCGGCGGTACCTTGAGCGGCACCGATGACCAGCGGCGGGATCTTACGCGGGCCATCATCGAGCAGATGGTCTACGAGATGCCGGCTGATGGCTGGATGTGGAAGTCGGCCGACCCCACGCGCCCGCCATCGAAAGACTCCATCGCGCGCCTGGTGGGTGGACGGTTGTGCAACTACGACTGGCAGAGCGGCGCAACGCGGCTACGCCAGGTGCAACCGGGGCAAATCGGCGACGACATTACAGGGCAGAACCCCATTCCCGTGGCCGCCGTGAACCATCTGACCGACGCGCCGCCGTACACGCCGCCGTACACGCCAGTCCCGATGCCGCCGTACACGCCCGTCCCGGCACCGGGACCGGACCTGTCCGGGCTCGCCCGCTACGACCAGGTGGAGCGCATCTACCTCGACCTCTCCGCGCGTGCGCAACTGCTCTCGATGCAGCTGGCCGCCGAGCAGGTCAGGATCGACGCGCTCGCGGCACAACTGAAGAAGCACGATGAGGAACCTATGTGGGTGATGAAGTTCATCGGCAACCGCTACACACAGCTGTTCATGACGGCAGCGGGCGTGCTGGGCGCGCGGGAGTTGACGAAGTGAGCGCCGCGTTCGAGGCCGCCCACCGCGCCCTGCATACGCCAGCCGTCATCGGGCTCCTGTCCGGGCTGCTGGCGGCGATCAAGGCGGACCACGAGGCATTCAAACAGTGGCAGTCCTGGTCGGACGTGGCGCGCTTCAATTGGAGCGTGGCCTCGTACCGCTATGCGCGCGGTGCTATGCTGGGCGCCCTGACCGGGGCCGGCATCGGCTCGGTGTTGTAGGACAAAAGGAGAAGACGCGATATGGGCGACGAACGGGCGAAGACAGCGGCGCATTACGTGTCGGAGGCATCACGGCGGCCAATGCACCCCGCGCGCAAGCGCCAGTTCGCCATCATCCGGACGCAGTCCACGCTGAAGATCCAGCTGGCGGACGCCATCGCGCTCGTGGACGACGCCATCGCCGATATCAACAAGGCGGCCGGCCGTGAAGTAGTGGCGCCAGCCGTGATCGTGGAGCCAGAGGTAGACCAGCGCGCCGTGGCCCTACTGGAAAGCAACGCCCTCCTGTCGGATGCGGCCACGCAGATCGAAGCGTTGAAGGCCGACAACGCGCGCCTGCAGCAGGAGAACGCCGACCTGCGCGAGCAGGTAGACGAGCTGAAGACACCACCGCCAGCCGAGGCCGCGCCACTGGCCGACGCGCCGGCCGACGACATACGCCCGCGCCCGCGCCGCCGTAGAAGTTGACAACATCGGCGCGCCGAGCCTAGACTCTGCACTCAAGAGGAGGCTCGCGCGCCATGTTGATCGACACGCACTACGTCCCCGCCTTTACCCGGTCCGTCGTCGCGGCCGGTCACACCATCCTCGAACGCGCCGCCTGTGGCACCTATGTCGCCTGGGACGAAATCGCTCCAGCCGAGACGGAGCCGAGTTGCGGCGTGTGCCGGGACTACTGCATCACCCCGCTGAAAGAAGGAGCCCATGCCACAGATCCCGAGAACTCAGGTGTCAAGTAGCTCGATCTTGAGCCACGGCTACGACCCTGACACGCAGACGCTGGCCGTGCAGTTCACGAGCGGCCACATCTACCACTACAGCGGCGTGGAGCCGGAGGCCGCGCAGGCGTTCGCCGAGGCGCCGTCGTTGGGCTCGCACTGGCACGCCAACCTGCGCGGCAAGTACGAGTCGACGCGCATCGAAGAGGAGAAGCATGGCGAAGAAGAGTGAGAAGCCGGCCGCGCGCCCGCGAGGCGGCCGGAGCCTGTTCGAGGGGAAACCCAAAGACAGCGACCACCGTGTGCAGGGCTACCTGACCGAGGACGGCATCCAGGCGTTCAACGCCAAGCGCGCACGCCTGGCGGGCCTGCTGGAGCTGAAGCCGGAGCAGATTAGCGACGGGGACGCCATCGAGGCGCTGGCGCGCGGGGAGAAGGAGACGCTGCGGTACTTGGGGCGGCGGAGGTAAGAAGGGCGGCGCCCGACGCGATCTGCACCGGGCGCCGTGTGTCCAAGGACTGAAGGTTGGGGAACCCGTTTACTTGAACGGCCCCAGCCTACATCACGGGAGTAGGCGATGGCAAAGAAGAAGACGACGGCGCTGGCGAAGCGCCCGAAGAAGGTGGCGGCGAAGAAGGCGCCCGCGAAGAAGGCAAGCCCACTGCCGGAGAACAAGCCGGCGACCGAGGAAACCATCCCGGTGCGTGTTGTGGCGGAGCGGCAGCTGGGCGACGGCGTCAACATTGATGACCTGGGGCTCGTGACGTTCCGCCTGACGCCCGAGGAAGAGGCGAAGATGAACGCGCCCGTGGACATCGACACGGTGCGGATCAAGCCGGACGGCGCCGTCTACCTGCCGCACTACGTCTACACGCGCAAGCTGAACGAGGTGTTCGGCTGGATGTCCTGGCAGATGGTCCCGGCGGCGCGCCCGCAGATCGTGAACGGGATTGTGTCGATGCCCTTCCGGCTGCACATCAACGGCAAGCCGGTCGCGTTCGCGTGGGGCGAGCAGGAGTACCACCCCTCGAACAAGAACCAGACCTACGGCGATGCCATCGAGGCGACGATGGGACCGGCCCTGCGGCGCTGCTGCAAGCACTTCGGCTACTCACTGGAGCTGTGGGACTCGTCGTTCGGCGAGATGTTCAAGGCCGAGTATTGCGTCGAGGTCAAGGTCAAGGCGAACCGCAAGCAGGCCGATGGCAGCTGGAAGAAGGAAGACAAGTTCCAGTGGCGCCGGCAGGCGGACCCGCCGTTCTATAACGAGGTCAAGGGCGGCAGCGGTCGGCGCGACGACGATGATGACTGGCAGGAGCGGCGCCAGCGGGAGGCACCGCCCATGCAGCCGGCACGTCGGGCGGAGCCCCAGCGCGCCGCCCTGCCGCCGGCCACGGCACACGCGCACAGTGACGCGCCCATCTCGGACGCGCAGCGGCAGCGGCTGTGGGCCATCGCGCGTGGGCGTGGACGGGCGGACGAAGAAACGCGCGCCTACATCAAGGCGCAGGGTTACGAGCGGTCGGAAGCCATCCGGCGGAACGACTACGACCGCATCTGCACGGCGCTGCAGTCGCCAGGGGCGCTGCCGTTATGAGCTTGGACTTTGCCTTTGACCCGGTCGAACACACCTACACCGTGGCGGCGACCGGGGAACGGCTGCCCAACATCACGGGCCTGCTCGAACGGGACGGGCTCATTGACACGGAGTGGTTCACGGAGGAGTCTCGGATTCGTGGCTCGGCCGTGCATCGCCTGACGGCGGAGGTGGACCTGGGCGCCCTCGTGGACGTCCATTCGCTGCACGGCACGGATGCGAAGTACTCCGGCTGGGTGCAGGCGCACATCAAGGCGATGTCGCTGATTCGCCCGGCGCGCTTCACCCACATCGAGGTACCCCTGGCGCACGAGCATTTTCGCTACGCCGGCACGCCGGACCGTGGCGCGGAAGTCTACGGCGCGCTCAGCATCATCGAGATCAAGAGCGGCGACCACGAACCGGCGCACGAGATCCAGACGGCGCTGCAAGCCATCCTCTTCGAGCAGGAATGGGGCATCCCGGCGGAGTCGATTCAGCGGTTCGGGCTCTACCTGAAGAGCAACGGCAAGTTCACGTTCGACCAGTTCGAGAAGCGCAGCGACTTCGACCGGGCGCGACGCATCATCCACAAGTACTGCGCGGTGCAGCGATGAACGAGGACAACCTGATCCGCCGCGAGTGGCGGGCGATGCAGGACCGGTTCCTGGCGAACACCGGTATCAGCATGACCGACAAAGAGAGCGAGGCGCTCTGGCTGTCCTTCGGGCTCGGCGTGATGGCGTGGAATCGGCTGCTGATGGCGGCCGGGGACGACGAGGCACAGCGCCGGGCACTGCGTGAGGCGATGGCCGAGGTGGTGTTGACGATGACGGCCGGCGAGCCGGTCGGGAGGGTGATGTAGTGGCGCCAAACTGGAAGCCGTCACGGACGGCACGCAAAGCGGCGGAGCGGCAGACGAAGAAGGACCGCAAGGCGCACGAGGAGCGGGAGAAGAAGAAGGTCCGGCTGCGCGACAAGGGCTGCCGGTTCCCGCTGTGCGGCTGCAAGAAGCTCGGACGGCGGCTGGAGGTCAGCCACTACATCCACAAGGGCATGGGCGGCAACCCCTCCGGCGATCGGTCGCTGGAGCCCCTGATGGTGCAGCTGTGCGTGGACCGGCACCAGTTCAGCGCGGTGAGCATGCACAGAGGCACGCTGCGCCCGGTGTTCCTGACGGACGACCAGTTCAACGGGCCGATCGCGTGGGAGGTCAACGTGGGCGCCTTCCTCGCGGCCGCCGACACCTTCGAGGAGGTGGCGCGCGAGTCGAGCCCTGGCCGGTGGGAGGAGTTCACCGAGCGCGGCCGCGCGCTGCTGACGGTCCTGTCCGCACTCGATTGTTGACAACTCCTCAGACGCGCGTGTAACATCGCCAACCGTGGAGAGCAGCGGGATCTGCTCCCACGGTTGGTCTATTCAACGGAGGTTGGGGAATGGCAAAGAGGTTCACAGGCGGGAACGCCGGAGGCGGCAAGTCAGTGGCGCTGACCGGCGAGGTTATCAACGTGCAGCCGGAGAATCCGGAAACAGCGCTGATCGCCAATGAGGGCGGCATCCTCACGGCCATGCTGCAGGGCATCGGCCGGTTCATGGGCCAGGCGAACGAGCTGGAGGCGCAGGCGCGCACCATGCTGGCTGACGCCAAGGCGCTGCGCGCGACGCCGCCACAGAACGGCGAGGACGACCAGCGCGTGCAGGCGTTCGTCCGGCGTGCCAAGGACCAGAAGAAGACCGTCGAGGAACACTGGACCCTCACGGCCAAGGTGTCCGCGTTCCACAAGAAGCTGACGGCGAAGCGGAACATCGCGGTCGAAGCGCTGGAGGAGGCGGAGCGCATCGGCAACGACCTGCACGCCAAGTACAAGGCCGACGCCGAGCGCAAGGCGCGCGAGGAGCAGGACCGCCTGCGGCGCGAAGCGGAGGAGAAGGCCAGGCTGGACCGGGAACGCGAGCTGGCGGAGCTGGAGGCCCAGCGGCTGGCAGCGGAGGCCACCAGCGACGGCCTGTCCGAGCGCGAACAGGTGTTCGTGGACGCCTACTACCGCAACGGCGAGCTGGGCACCAGCGCGGCCCGCGCCGCTGGCTACAAGGACGCGGACAAGCAGGCCCAGCGGCTGCTGGCCACGCCGAAGATCATCGCGGCGCTCGAAGGGAAGCGCCAGGCCGACCAGCTGCGCAAGCAGGCGGAGGCGAAGAAGGAGGCGCCGATCCTCGTGGCCGACGTGCCGGAAGTGCGGGCCGACGTCAGCAAGGGCGGCGACCGCGTGACGTGGTCCGCGACGATCACGGACGTCGACGCGTTCCTGACCGCCCTCCTCGACCCGATGACGCGCACCAAGCACGGCATGCCGGTGGACATCATCATCGACACCATGAAGCAGGTCATCAAGGCCAACGACAACCGGCTGCCCGCCCTGAACCGCTACGCCACCCAGCTGCACGAGCAGATCGGCCGGTGGCCCGGCGTCGCGGCGAACAAGAAGACGGCGGTCCTGTGATGGCGGCCAAGGAAACCCGCCCCTACCAGCACGAGGCGCTGGCCACCGTGCCGGTCAACCTCGAACAGGGCATCAACCGCCAATTGTGGAAGATGCCGACCGGCACGGGCAAGACGTACACCTTCGCGCAGCTGAAGAAGCTCCTCGAAGAACACGGCTGGCTGGAGCAGTTCCCGGTCAACGACCGGCACATCCTGATCATCGCGCACCGCGAGGAGTTGCTCGACCAGGCCGCCCGGACCCTCCGCGAGGAGAATCCTGGGCTCATGGTGATGGTGGAGCAGGGCGACCGGCACGCCAGCCGCTACGCCGACTGTGTGGTCGCCAGCATCCAGACCCTCCAGGCGCAGAAGTTCGCGCGCCTGAAGCGCATCCTGAGCTGGTGGACGCCGCGCGTGGTGGTGGTCGACGAGGCACACCACGCGGCCGCCGACACCTACCGCACGGCCCTGGCCATGATGCAGTTCCTCCCGCCGAGTGACATCTCGGACAAGGACAACATCGAGGCGGCCACGCACGACGACGTCAAGCTCATGGCCGCCGCGCTGGCGGATTGGGACAGCCAGGCGCCGCGCGATCGGTTCCTGCTGGGCGTCACGGCCACGCCGAACCGCAGCGATGCTGTGGGCTTGGGCTGTGTCTTCCAGACCATCGGGTTCTCCTACGACCTGAAGCAGGCGATTGCGGACGGCTGGCTCGTGCCTATCGTGCCGTGGACGATCGAGTCGGACACGTCCCTCGACAACGTCCGCATCCAGCGCGGCGAGTTCAATCAGCGCGAGCTGGCGAACACCGTGAACACGGTCGACCGGAACATGCTGGCGCTGGCCGCATGGAACGACTACGCCAAGGACGTGTCGACGTTGGGCTTCACCGTGGACGTGGCGCACGCCTACGCGATGCGTGACCTGTTCGTCGCCGCCGGCATCCGAGCAGCGGCCGTGAGCGGGGAGACACCCAAGGACGATCGCCGCACGATGCTCCAGCAGTACACCGATGGCCAGATCGATGTCATCTTCAACTGCCAGGTGCTGACCGAGGGCACCGACCTGCCGCGTACCGGCTGCATCCTCGGCCTCAAGCCCACCAAGTCCGCGTCCCTCTACGAGCAGATGGTGGGACGCGGCCTCCGGCTGTTCCCCAACAAGGACCAGTGCATCGTGCTGGACATCGTGGACGTCTCGCGCAAGCACTCCCTGATGGCCGCGCCGGTCCTGCACGGGCTCCCGCCGGGCCTCATCGTGAAGGGGCGGAAGCTGGAGGACGTCGTCAACGAGTACGAGCAGCTCGTGGCGGCGCATGAGACGTTCGACGTCGAGGAGGCGCTCCGCGATGGCCGCCTGACGTTGGCGCAGCTCAAGGCCAAGGCGGTCCGGTCCAACCCGTGGGAGATCCCGCCGCTGGGCGAGTTCGGCGTCGGTCGCACCATGCAGTGGCTGCGCATCGGCGACGACACCTACCGCATCCAGTACCCGTGGAGTGACGGCTACGAGGTCTTGCAGGTTGAGCCCGACCTGATCGGCCAGTGGGCGGTGACGCTGACCATGACGCCGAAGGAGGGCACGAAGCGCCAGCGCCCCCTGGCCACTCGTGTGACGTCGGCGCAGGACGCGGCCGTGTTCGCCGAGAAGTTCATCCAGGCGGACCGCCGCACCATCATGAAGCTCAAGGCAGTCGGCGAGCCGTGGATGGAGCGGCCGGCCAGTGTGCGGCAGATTCAGCTACTGAAGACGCTGGGCGCCACGCAGATCCCCACGGGCCTGACGATGGGCCGCGCCTCGCAGATGATCGACCTGGCGAAGACGAAGGGCGGGCGGCGCTGATTTGACGCCAGCCCTTCGGTGAGGCTATAACCAGTGCCTCACTTGAAACGAAACCGGCCGTCACGCATAGCCTCGTGACGGCCGGCGCCAGTCCCGTGCTGACACACGGAGCAGGCGAGACGGCAATTATAGCCGCCTCCCTCCTTCCTCTCCAGCACAACTCACACACGGCTATCACCACGCGTCGGGAGCGACAAGCCACCGGGGCGCGGGGTGCGGGCAAGGCGCACGACCGGGCGACAGAGTGCGCGAAGGTGGGAGCCGTGAGGGGCAGAACCTGGTCGAGGGGTGCGTGCAGCGCGCTCAAAGTCTGCCCCATGCGCCGCGATGCTGTCACATCAGCGGCGTGCCTGTGACGGGACACGACGGGTACACCGAAGTGGACACCGCTACTGGTCAGGCTCGGCACCCGCCACTATAGGGGGAGCCTTGCCTGCTCCGAGACATTCAGGGTTCCCGAAATAGAAGAAGACAAGTACTGGAGTACTAGTGATTAGTACCTAGATATAGGGTTGGGGGACAGATATGGAGACGGCTGAAAAGCGGCTGGAGCGCATGGGGCGCCTGATTGAGGCGTCAATGGAGCTGCTGGCCAAGCAACACGATCTGTTCGATGAGATGCAGAAGCTGGTGAAGGGCGAGCCCACCATCGGCGTGCTGATGCGCGAGGTGACGGACGCCTGGGACGCGGCGTGGACGGCCCGCTACCGCGCCAAGTACCACTGGAGCGGCGTGAAGGAGATGCCGCATGTGAAGCGGTTGGCGCGCGCCCTGGGTGCCGAGGAGCTGAAGAGCCGCCTACTCCGGTTCCTGAAAGACGATGACGCGTTCTACGTGCAGAGCCGCCACCCGTTCTCGCTGTTCGCCTCGAACGTGAACCGCTACACCGCTGAAGCGCCCGCACCACTGACGCTGGACGCGCCGGTCATCGACGGCTGCAAGCACACACCGCCCTGCACGACCGACCAACAGCACACCAAGCGCGTCACGGCCGATCGCCGCGCCGGCAATGATCGACGGTCCGAGGCACGCGCATAACGCGAAAGGAGATCCCCATCATGGCTGAGACGAAGGACACCCCCGAGCCGAAGGCAGCGAAATGCTGGCACTGCGCGCAGGAGATTCGCTGGATTGACGGCGAATGGATTGACTGCGAGACGCACAGCGACTGCAACCGCCGCGTGCAGGGTAAGCATGTTCCCACCCCCGAGCCGTCTGTCACGACGACAGGGGACCAGTTCAACGAGCACGGCGTCGACCTGACCATCGCGGTTCTCCGCGCGGCTATCTATGCCGACGACATCTGCGCGCGCTGCGGCGTGCGACCTGTCGGCCGCGCTTGGTGGGCCACCTTCCACCGGGAGTATCTCGCGCTGGCGCAGCCGACGGAGACGAAGGACACCCCCGAGCCTGCGTGCGATTACTGCCACGGCACGCGACTACGTCAGTCCGATCCGTGCGGCCCGCTCAACGGTGCGGTCTACTGCGAACGCGGGCTGTCTTGCCAGCGGGGCAAAATCGCGCCCACCCCCGAGCCGTCTGTCACGACAGACCCGTGGGACGAGTTGTTCGGCAAGCTCACGACATCTGACGGGCGACGGGGCAAGGTAGAAATCCGCGCCGCTATCGACGCCGCTCGTGAGCGTGTGAGCAAGCAGCACCGTGACGCCCTCGCGGCGCAGGCGCAG
>ERZ650310.7-NODE-7-length-56991-cov-12.034512_pt1 | contig 56991 bp, 44 predicted proteins | sample MGYA00376246_ERZ650310 | MGnify/ENA primary metagenome ERZ650310 (study PRJEB26733, sample SAMN07839286) | wastewater metagenome | biome: small river; feature: stream; material: water | place: USA: North Carolina | collected 2016-03-01 ...
ATATCCATCTTGTTCTTTAATTTACATAATAAAATTGGGTTGCAAAATTATAAAATTTTTGCAACCCAAACAAGTTTTTAATTCAATCTAAAAATTGACCCAACAACGGCTGTAAAAAAGCCTGTTTATTTAGAACCACCCGTGATTTTGTACATGATGGACTGAGAAATAGACAATATCACACTAAACAAAGTAGCAGTCCAAAACGAATCTACATGAAAGCCACCCACAATCTTAGTACATACCAAGATTAATATCCCATTAATTACGATTAAAAATAAACCTAAAGTAAAAATGGTAAACGGCAGTGTAAAAAACACTAAAACAGGTTTAATAAACGCATTCAACAACCCTAAAACTACCGCTACAATTAATGCCGTAACCACACCATCTACACGAACACCTTTCATAAAATAAGACAAAACCAATACTAAAAGGGCGGTAACCAAAACTCTGATTAATAATTTCATAACTATATTAATTTAAATAAGACAAACTCAATTGATAAAATAAAGCAGGATTCTCGGCATGTAACCAATGTCCTGTATTAGGAATAGTTTCAATACTAGCCTTTGGAAATTGTTCTTTTATTGCCAGTATATCTCCATCCAAAATATAATCAGAATTACCCCCACGAATAAAAAGTGTTGGTTTTTCAAAACACAACTCTGCGGGTAGAGCAACTCCAATTTCGGTAATTTTTGTATTAAAAACTGCTAGATTAAATCGGAAAGCCAATTGACCTGGCTCTTGCCAATATAAATTTTTCAATAAAAATTGACGCGTTCCAAAATCAGGAATGTAGTGTGAAAGAATTTCTTCTACCTCGTTTCTACTGGGTTTCAAAGTAAAATCAACCGCGTTCAATCCCGCTAGAATATCTTGATGGTGTGGCGCATAATATTTAGGACCAATATCGGCCACTATCAATTTATCGACCAATTCCGGATAACGCGCCGCAAGAAGCATGGCTGTTTTTCCTCCCATAGAATGACCAATCACGTTAATTTTTTCCAAATGGTGTTCTTGGCAATACTGCACAATGTCTTGCACCATTAGTTCGTAACTGAATTCTTCCGACTGAAAACTGCGGCCATGATTACGCAAATCCAAAATATGGACTTCAAAACCTTCGGAAGCAAATTGGACTCCTAATGTTTTCCAATTGTCAGACATGCCTAAAAATCCGTGAAGAATTAAAAGTGGCTTGCCTGAACCTTCTATTTTTGAATATAACATTTTTGATATTTTAATAATTATTCCACAAAGATTCACAAAGCAATCTCAAAGTCACACAAAGAATTCTAAAACTAAAACTTTGAGTTTCTCTTTAAAATCTTAGCGGATCTTTGTGTTACAAATCTATGTCATTAAGATTATTTCAGTTTGTTCAAATACATATTAACCACATTGTCCAAGCCTAAATACAACGCTTCGGAAATCAATGCGTGACCTATAGAAACTTCTAATAAACCAGGGATATTTTGTTTGAAAAACTGAATATTGTCCAAACTCAAATCATGACCTGCGTTGATTCCTAAATCCAATTCGTTAGCTAAAACAGCCGCCGTTACATACGGTTCAATGCCTTTTTCGTTTCCTAAATCGTATTGATGTGCAAAAGCTTCGGTGTACAGTTCGATGCGGTCGGTTCCCGTTTTTTTAGCCCCTTCAATCATTTCGAGAACAGGGTCCACAAAAATTGAGGTTCGAATGCCGTTACGTTGAAATTCCTGAATCATTTCGGTTAAATAGGCTTGATTTTTTACCGTATCCCATCCTGCCGAAGACGTAATCGCTCCAATGGCGTCAGGCACCAAAGTCACTTGGTCTGGCTTACATTCCAAAACCAAATCAATAAAATTATGTTGTGGATTTCCTTCTATATTGTACTCCGTGTAAACAATAGATTTCAAATCGCGTGCATCTTGATAGCGTATGTGACGTTCGTCTGGACGCGGGTGGATTGTGATGCCTTGGGATCCAAATTTTTGAATATCAGTAGCTACTTTTAATAAGTTCGGTACATTTCCGCCACGAGCATTTCGTAAAGTTGCTATTTTGTTGATATTTACACTTAACTTTGTCATAAAACTAGGATTGGTTTTAAAAAACTATTTTGCGGATACAAAAATACAAAGTAAAAGGTAGGAGTTTTTGCCTTTTTTTGATTATTTTGCATAAATATTGAGGATTGATTTTATGACAGCGATTACAGACTACATCAATAACGACTTCAGAGCCATTGACAGTCAAGAAACTATTCTTGCTGCACAAGACTTTTTTATGGACTCATCTTTTTCTCATTTTCCTGTTTTGGAAGATGGAATTTATATTGGAAGTATCGTCGCTGATGACCTAGAGACTTTTGATACCGATAAAAAAGTAGGCGATTACAAATACACTTTGGAGCCTTTTTTTGTTAGAACCAATATGATTTGGTTAGATGTTTTGGAGGTTTTTGGTAAAAATCACGCTGATGTGGTTCCTGTTTTAGATGAAAACAACCATTATGTGGGCTATTATGAACTCACCGACATAATGAAATTTTTTCACGAAACACCTTTTATCAAAGAAGCTGGAGGTATTATCATCGTCAAAAAAGCATTAGTAGATTATTCAATGAGTCAAATCACTCAAATTGTTGAAAGCAACAACGGAAAATTATTAGGCCTTTTTGTTTCTGATTCAGACAACGAGAGTATTGAAATTACTATCAAAGTGACTCTAGGTGTTATGAATGATATTATTCAAACCTTCAGACGTTACAATTATGAAATTATATCAGAGCATAATGAAGATAATTACATCAACAATTTAAAGGAACGTTCTGATTATTTAGACAAATACCTAAACATTTAACTTAGCGTTAGACCGAAAGAAAATGAAAATAGCTATCTACGGACAATATTACCTCAACAGCACAGAACCTATAATCAAAGACATATTTCTTTTTTTTAAAAAGAACACCATTGAATTGGTTATCGAATCGGCATTTTTAGAAATGTTGTACGAGAAAAATATCATTCACGAAACCTACACTACTTTCTCTTCTCATACCGAATTAGATTCTAGTTTTGATATGCTTATCAGTATTGGTGGTGATGGAACTATTTTGAGAGCTGCTACTTTAGTTCGTAACTCAGGAGTACCCATTTTAGGAATTAACGCAGGACGATTGGGATTTTTAGCTACTGTTCAAAAAGAAAATATTGATTCCTTTTTACAATTTGTCATCGACAAAAAATACAGTATTTCTAAAAGAACTCTCCTAGGTTTAGATTGTTCTCCAGAAAACGAAGCGATCAAAGAAATTAATTTTGCCATGAATGAAATCACTGTGAGTAGAAAAGATACTACTTCGATGATTACCATTGAAACGTATTTGAACAATGAGTTTTTAAATTCGTATTGGGCAGACGGGTTAATCATTTCGACTCCAACAGGGTCTACAGGATATTCCATGAGTTGTGGAGGTCCTATTTTAACTCCAGAAGTAAAAAGTTTAGTTATCACTCCCATAGCACCTCATAATTTAAACGCCCGACCGCTTGTTATTCCAGATAATACCGAAATAAAACTTCGTGTAACTGGGCGTGAAGACCAATATTTAGTTTCACTTGACTCCCGAGTTACCACCGTTAAAAACGAATCGATTTTAATCATTAAAAAGAATCCTTTCGAAATCAATATGATCGAAATTCCTGAGGAAACCTTCTTAAAAACCTTGCGTAACAAATTACTTTGGGGAGAAGATAAAAGAAATTAATCGCTTCGCATACGATTTTAACCGTTTTCCTCGTTTTAACTACTCTTACTTTGTATCAGAAATTAAGGCCCTGATTTTCAAAAAAGAGAAAAACACATTTAACGCAACACGTATTGATTCGGATGCATAATTCTTATATTTGCACGCAATTTTTTATTTCGATGAATAAAGTCATTCTTTTACTATTACTTTTCTTTTGCTTTACTACATCTCAAGCTCAAATTAACGAGTTGGGTATTTTTGTAGGTGGAAGTAATTTCATCGGAGATGTTGGATCAACTACCTATGTTAATCCTAATAGCACCGCATTAGGATTACTATATAAATGGAATAAAACACCTAGACACACTTGGCGATTTTCTTATATTCAATCGAAAATAGAAGCAAAAGATGCTGATTCAGATGAAATTAGACGAAAAACAAGAGGTCTTACCTTTCAAAACAATATCAAAGAATTGTCAGCGGGTATTGAGTTTAATTTTTTTGATTTTAACATCTACAATCCACTAGAACGAAAAATTACTCCCTATGTTTTTACAGGGCTGAGCTTAAGCTTTTATGACAGCTTATTTTACAAGTACGGACAAGCCGAATTTGACTCAAAACAAAAAACTCTTGCATTACCAATAATTTTAGGTGTAAAATCCAATTTAACTTCTAATTTTGTGCTAGGTTTGGAAATTGGCGCGCGATATACATTTGCAGATGATATTGACGGAAGTTCTCCTATCAATCAAAACTGGCAACCCATCCAATTTGGAAATAAAAACAATAACGATTGGTACGTGTTTTCGGGCTTAACCCTAACCTATACATTTGGTAATAAACCCTGTTTTTGTGCAGAATAAAATGGATTTAATTAATAGTATCGATAAAAATAAACTTCCCAAACACCTCGCCATTATTATGGATGGGAATGGTCGTTGGGCTAAACAAAGAGGCTTTTTAAGAGCTTTTGGTCACGAAAGTGGCACTAAATCTGTAAAAAAAATTATTGAAGCCTGCGCAAAATTAGGTGTAGAAAACCTGACTCTGTACGCTTTTTCTACTGAAAACTGGAACCGACCTAAATTAGAAGTAGAAGCTTTGATGCGTGTGCTTGTTAATTCTCTAAAAAAAGAATTACCTACTCTGGAACGCAACAATATCAAAATGAATGCCATAGGCAATCTCGATCTTTTACCACCTACTGCCCAGAAAGAACTTAAAGAAGTAATTGCAAAAACAAAAGACAATACCCATTTGACATTAACACTTGCTTTAAGCTACGGCTCAAGAGAAGAAATTGTAAGTGCTGTCAAAAAAATTAGTGATAAAGTTAAAAATAATATAATTTCAATCGACAGTATTGACGATTCCATTATAAATGAGCATCTTTACACGCAAAATTTACCAGAGGTAGATTTATTAATACGAACTAGTGGAGAACATAGAATAAGTAATTTTCTGCTTTGGCAAATAGCCTATGCTGAATTATATTTTACCGATATCTTGTGGCCTGACTTTAAAGAAGAAGATTTATATGAGGCTATCCTTAGTTATCAAAAAAGAGAACGTAGATTTGGAAAAACAAGCGAACAAATTAAATAATTTTTTAGTGTTACAAAAAAGCATAAAAATAGCCCTTTGCCTACTAATTTTTGGAACTTTTTTCCAAGCAAAAGCACAAGATAGAGTCCCTTTTGATCAAGGGAAAAAATATATTTTAGCCGACGTAAATGTGGTGGGTAAAATAACATTCAACTCACAAACTGTAGTTACTTTTTCTGGACTTGAAAAAGGAAAAGAAATCAGTATTCCTGGCGAAGAAATTAGTACTGCCATCAAAAAATTAGGTAAACTAGGTCTTTTCAATGAAATTTCGTTTTACGTAAATAAAATTCAAAACGACAGTATTTATCTTGACTTAAATCTAGAGGAGCTTCCTAAATTAAATAAAGTTCGCTTTGTGGGCGTTAAGAAAAACAAAACGGAAGGCTTAATCAAAGATAATGGGCTGACTGAAAACAAAGTGGTTAACGAAAACTTGATTACAACTACCAAAAATTATATCGAAAACAAATATAAAAAAGATGGTTATTTTAACACTAAAGTAAACATCAATACAGTTGTAGATACTACCACAATCAACCAAGTAAATATGGTGGTAAGTGTTGACAAAGGCACTAAAGTAAAAATCAGCGAGATTGACTTTGTTGGAAACACAAAATTATCGGATAAAGCATTACGAAAAGCAATGAAAGATACCAAGCAAAGAAATGTGTTGCGTGTTTTCAAAGCTTCTAAATTTATTAAAGACAAATACAAAAAAGACTTAGAAAAAGTCATTGACGCATACAAAGCAAAAGGATTTAGAGATGCGAGAATCATTTCAGACACTGTATCGTATAGCAAAGAAAAAAATGCTTTAGCTGTAAAAGTGAAAGTGGAAGAAGGAAATAAATACTATTTTGGTAATATCAAATTTTTAGGAAATACCGTATATTCTGATCAAGGTTTAAGCAGAATTCTAGGGCTTAAAAAAGGAGATGTTTACAACGGCGTTTTATTAGAGAAACGAATTGCCGATAAATCAAAACCTGACGGGGAAGATATAACTAATTTATACCAAAATAACGGTTACTTGTTCTCTAGCATTAATGCAGTTGAAGTTAAAACTGCGAATGATTCTATTGATTTTGAAATTAGAGTTACTGAAGGACCTATCGCCTATTTTAATAAAATATCGGTTGTAGGAAACGACAAAACAAATGACCACGTAATTTACCGTGAATTAAGAACAAAACCTGGTGAAAAATACAGCAAAGAAGAACTAGTAAGAACCATTCGTGAAATTGGACAACTAGGATTTTTTGACCCAGAAACTATTGATCCAAAATTCAAAAATGTAGATTCAGGAGCAGGAACAGTCGATATTGAATACCATTTAGCAGAAAAAGGGGCTAGCCAAATCGAACTTCAAGGAGGTTATGGTGGAGGTGGTTTCATTGGAACTTTAGGACTTTCATTCAATAATTTCTCTGCTAGAAATTTATTGAAGAAAGAGGCTTACAAACCTCTTCCTATGGGAGATGGACAGAAAGTATCTTTGAGATTACAAGCAAGTACGTATTTCCGAACTTATAGTGCTTCGTTCTCAGAACCATGGTTTGGAGGAAAAAAACCAGTACAGTTTAGCACATCATTGTCTTACAGTCAACAATACTTAAATAATTACATCACTTACCAAGTAGATAAAACGAAGAGTTTTAACATCTTAACATTATCTGTTGGTATTGCAAAAAGGTTGACCGTGCCAGATGATTTCTTTGTGTTATCACAAGCAATAAGTTACCAACATTATGATTTACATAACTATAACACTGGATTATTTACCTTTGGAGATGGTACTTCAAGAAACCTTGCTTACACGATTGGTTTAACAAGAAATAACAAAGGGGTTAATCCTATATTCCCAACCTATGGTTCTGAATTTAGTATCACTGCAAAATTGACACCTCCTTATTCTTTGTTTAATGGAACTAATTATGCAACATTAGGAGACCAAGAAGAAAACAAATACAAATATTCAGGCACAACTGCTTATACGGGAGCAAACGGAATTCAAGTCAATCCAGGCGATTATGTAGAAGCAGTCCCAAGCAGTACAAATCCATACCCTAATAGTGTAGCAAATTACAAAGATGCTGCGGCGGATCCTGCTAAAGTAGACCAGAAGAAATTCAACTGGTTAGAATACTATAAAATAAAATTCAAAGCGGATTGGTATACTAAAATATACGGTAAATTTGTATTAAGAACGCTATCTGAATTTGGATTCTTAGGAAACTACAATAGCAACAGAGGAAACATTCCTTTTGAAAGATACTATTTAGGAGGAGATGGAATGATGATGTACTCAATGGATGGTAGAGAAACCATTCAGTTAAGAGGTTATCCAAACAACTCATTGACACCAATCAATAGTAGAGGAGAACAAATTGGAGCAACTGTATATAATAAATTTTCAATGGAGATGCGTTATCCAATCACATTAAAATCATCTGCATCTATTTATGCATTAGCCTTTTTAGAAGCTGGTTCGTCTTATGATTCGTTTAAAAATTACAACCCATTCATGTTGAATCGTTCCGCTGGATTTGGTTTAAGAGTATTTATGCCTGCGTTTGGTTTATTAGGAATTGACTTTGGTAAAGGATTTGATGCGTTACCAGGACAAACAACACCACATGGTTGGGAAACACATTTCATCATTGGGCAACAGTTTTAAAAAATTGATTTAATTTTCTAAAACAATAAAGTTATGAGAAAACAATTTTTATTTCTATTTTTAACCCTAATTGTAGCGGGTACAATTCAGTCGCAAACGAAAAGCACTAAAATTGGCTATATTGACATGGAGTACATTCTACAAAATGTCTCAAATTATAAGGAAGCCCAAAACCAATTAGAGCAAAAAGCTCAAAAATGGAAACAAGAAATTGAAACCAAAAAAAATGAAATAAAAAAACTCACTGAAGCGTTAAAAACAGAGAAACCTTTATTAACAAAGGAGCTTATTGAGGAAAGAGAAAATGAAATCAAGTTCTTAGAAAAAGAGGTTTTAGATTATCAGCAGAAAAGATTTGGAGCGAATGGGGATTTAATGCAACAAAAATTAGTTTTAGCAAAACCTATTCAAGACCAAGTTTTTACAACGGTACAAGATATTGCAGAGGCAAAACAATATGATTTTATATTTGATAAATCATCGGATTTAACCATGTTGTTTGCAGCCAAAAGATTTGATATAAGTGATCAAGTATTGCGAGTTTTAAATCGAACTGAAAAAAGAGAACAACTGACTAAAAAACAACAAAAAGAGTTAGAAGAGAAAGAGAAAAAAGAAGATGCTCTAGCCGAAAATCCAGGTTTGAAGGACAGACAAAAAGCATTAGACGAGAAAAAAGAAGCTCGTGAAAAAATAATAGCAGAGCGAAAACTGCAACAAGAGACAAAGAAGAAAGAGTTTGAAGAGCGAAGAAAAAAACTAGCTGAAGAAAAAGAAGCTAAAAAAAGTAATGGAACTAGTTCTAAAACTGATGATGCAAAGGCTGAAGCTATAAAAGTAGCGCAAGAAAAAAATGAAGCAGCTGAATTAGTTAGAAAAAAACAAGCCGAAGAAAAACTAAAAATTCTTGAAGAACGCAAAAAAACAATTGAAGACAATAGAAAAGCCTTAGAAGAAAAAAGAAAAAAAGCTATTGAAGAACGTGAAGCTAAAAAAAATGGCACGGTTTCTGAAAAAGCTAAAACAGAAATCAATCAAGCGGAAATAAAAGCTATTGATTCAACAAAAATTAAAATAGAAGAAGCTAAACAACAACAGATCTTAGCTAGACAAAAAGCATTAGAAGAACGTAAAAAAATTATTGAAGAAAATAAAAAAGCGTTAGAAGAAAAAAGAAAAAAAATAATCGAAGAAAGAGCTGCTGCTAAAAAAGCAGCTGAAGAAAAATTAAATACAAATACAAACAAAAATTAATATTAAATACCTTAAAACAATGAAACAAATCAAGACTTTATTAATCGCTGCAATACTAATCTTAGGAGCAAACCAAACCATTTCAGCACAAGCAAAAACAGCACATGTAGATGTAAATGACGTAATGGCTAAAATGCCTGCTATGTTAGATGCTCAAAAACAATTAGAAAAATTAAGCACTACGTATGACGCTGATTACAAAAAAATGGTTGAAGAATACCAAGGAAAATTAAAAAAATACGAGGCTGAAGCTGCTACTGTAACTGAAGCTGTTAATGGTGAACGTTCTAAAGAAGTGCAAGACATGCAAAAAAGAATTGTTGACTTTAGAGATAATGCTCAAAAAGAATTACAACAAAAAGAATCAGATATTGTTAAACCTTTAATGGAAAAAGTGAGAGCTTCAATCCAAAAAGTAGGAAAAGCAAAAGGGTTCCAATATGTATTAGATGGTTCTACACTTTTATTAGCTGATGGTCCAAACTTGACTGCTGATGTAAAAAAAGACTTAGGTTTCTAATAACACCTTTATAGATTTTAAAAACTGCTCTCCTCAATTCAGGAATGAGCAGTTTTTTTTTACCTAATATAAAAGTATAGGAAATTTAAAATGTAGCTCGTAACTTTGTTTCTATGGAGAATAACCAACCTATCGGAATTTTTGACTCTGGCATTGGAGGAACCTCAATTTGGCAAGAAATACACCAATTACTTCCCAACGAAAAAACCATCTACCTCGCCGACAGCAAAAATGCACCTTACGGTCAAAAATCTAAACAAGAGATAATTAATCTGAGTATGAAAAACACTGATTTTCTACTTCAGATGAACTGCAAATTAATCGTTGTTGCTTGCAATACCGCAACTACAAATGCTATCCAAGAATTAAGGGCTAAATACAATGTGCCTTTCATTGGTATTGAACCTGCCATAAAACCTGCCGCTACCAATTCGAAAACTCAAACCATTGGAATATTAGCTACTAAAGGAACGCTAAATAGCGAGTTGTTTCACAAAGCAACCGAAATGTATCAGGATACTACAATCATTGAACAGGTGGGACATGGTTTAGTTCAACTTATAGAAAGTGGACAAATCAATTCAGCAGAAATGCACGCATTACTTCAATCCTACTTACAGCCGATGATTGACGCTAATATTGATTATTTAGTATTGGGTTGCAGTCATTACCCTTATTTAATCCCACAAATTAAAAAAATTCTACCAGATCATATTCAAATAATCGATTCAGGTCAAGCTGTAGCAAGACAAACACAAAAAGTGTTAGAGGAAAAGGTTGGTGTTTCAAATTTAAAACGACCTGAACCCGTTTTTTATACCAATACGAATCCGAAAGTAGTATCTGAAATTTTAGGTGGAAAGTACCACGTAGAGGAAATTGATTTCTAATACAATTATTCTTCTTTAAACCAATTCGAATACATGACATAATTATTCGAAATTCGTTCAATTTCTCCTGCAAAATCAGATTGATTAATGTCTTTTACTTTCTTAGCAGGGACTCCCGCCCAAATCGTACCTGACTCCACTACTGTGTTTTGAGTAATAACAGATCCCGCAGCCACAATAGCATTACTTTCTATCACGCAATTATCCATTACTATAGCTCCCATTCCTATTAAGACATTGTCTTTAATTGTGCAACCATGCACAATAGCATTATGACCAATGGAAACATTATTTCCTATAAAAGTGGGATGCTTTTGATAGGTACAGTGTATCACTGCTCCATCTTGAATATTTACTTTGTTACCTATTGAAATGAAATTTACATCTCCACGAATCACTGCGTTAAACCAAACACTACAAGAATGTCCAAAAGTAACTTCTCCAACTATAGTTGCATTTTCAGCAACATAACAATCTTCTGGAATAACAGGTGATTTCCCATTAACGGATTTGATCAACATAAAAAATAAAATTAATTAATAGCTGGACAATGGCAATCGTATCGTTCTGCTTTACAGAACAAGTTCATTCCTAAAGTAATTTGGTGGTATCCACCTGCATCAAACAATACGGGGCCAGAGACTTTGGAATAGGTATAAGCAACCATTACATTTTTATAATTAAACCCCAAAAACGGAGTAATATATTCTAGTTTTTGACTAGCCACTCCTGTTGAAGTAACATACTGGGCGCCTTCAAAACTTCTTCTATACGATAAACCTCCCCAAATAGTCCCTACAGGAAGTTCTTTGTGGACTTTAATATTAAAATCGACTAACTTTTCTTTCGTCTTATCTATTAACTGAAATAAAATTGAAGGCTCCCAAAGAAAGGTCTCTTTATTTCCAAAAACATATCCTGTACTCAACAAGTACTTTCTCAAATTATTACTTTCAAAATCACTATACAAGGCTCTTCGAGTTTCAACAAGACCTTGAACAGTTGCATGCGCATAAAAATTTAAAAAATTATACGACATCCCAATATCAACATTGAAATAAGAACTCTTTTGAACTTGTCCGAAAACAATAGGATCATAATCTGTAAAAGTGGTTTCATCCAATTGACTCTGAATAAAACCCGCACTCATCCCAAAAGACAGCTGATTCAAATCAATTTCATCACGAGAAAACAACAAATGATGTGCATAGGTAAGCTTCACTCCCTTTTGAGAATGGTATCCGTTTTTGTCATTAAATAATATAATTCCAGCTCCAGATCTCTCTCCTACACGACTATTAAAACTTACTGTTTGTAACTCTGGTGCATCTTCTTGGCCAAACCATTGCTTACGACCAGTCAATCTTAATTTATCACAATTAGCCGCACCTGCCATTGAGGGATGTATCAAATAATAATTATCGGTCAAATAATCAGAATATACAGGGATTCCTTCTTGTGCAGTGGAAGTCAATTGAATAAATAAGACAAGAAGTAAAAATTTTAATTTAGTATACACCCTTTTTGTGGTATTAGATTTCTTAAACTAACGTTAATACTATGATAGTATTGTATTTAATTATCAAATATAGCGAATCAAAGAAAATAACTTTAGTAAATTTGCAAAAAAATAAAACTCATGACAAAAGTTAGCATCAAAGAGACACAAAATCCCACTATATTAAAATTTGAATTTCCTGATTTTATTACTCAAAATGAGAATTATGAATTCAAAAATATTGACGAAGCAGGAGCTTCTCCATTAGCCCAACAACTTTTTTACTTACCTTTTGTAAAAACAGTTTACATCTCGGGTAATTTTATTGCTATTGAACGTTTTAGCATTGTCGAATGGGAAGATGTTAAAGAAGCCGTTGCAGAGCAAATCGAAAAATTTGTTAATGACGGGGGAATTATTATCCAACAAGATGAAAATAAAGCCAAAAAACAACCCATAACCGTATACGGCGAAACCACTCCAAATCCATCTGCTTTAAAATTTGTAGTAAGTCGAATGCTAACAAGAACGGCGGTTGAATTTAAAAATATTGACCAAACAGCCTCATCTCCATTAGCTAAAGAATTATTCAAATTTCCTTATGTTAAGGAGATTTTTATTGACGAAAACTATATCTCTGTTACCAAATATGATATCAATAATTGGGATGAAATTACGTTAGAACTTCGCAGTTTCATCAAGCAATTCATTGAAAATGGAGGGACGGTTTTGGAAGAAAATTTCGTTCAAGAAACACTTGTAGAAGAAACTAAAAAAACAGAAGACTTTGATAATTTAGATGTTACTTCCCAAAAAATAATCAACATATTAGAAGAATATGTAAAACCAGCTGTAGCTGCAGATGGTGGGAATATTGCTTTTGATTCTTTTGACGAAGAAAACAAAGTAGTTAAAGTAATTTTGCAAGGCGCTTGTAGTGGATGTCCTTCCTCAACATTCACACTAAAAAGCGGTATTGAAAGTTTATTGAAAACAATGCTCAACGATGACACATTAATTGTGGAAGCGGCAAACGCTTAATCAAAACATCCAAAAGCGTTTCATCACCGAAACGCTTTTTTTATACCTCACCAAATGAACGAGCTACATTTAGAAACGAGTCCCTATTTATTGCAACATGCTAACAATCCTGTACATTGGAAAGCTTGGAACGCTACTTCTTTGGCAAAAGCCAAAGAACAAAACCAACTTATCATTATCAGTATTGGCTACTCCGCTTGTCATTGGTGCCACGTTATGGAACACGAAAGTTTCGAAAATGAAGCTGTTGCGGCAGTAATGAATACTCATTATGTCAACATCAAAGTAGATAGAGAAGAACGACCTGATTTAGATGCCGTTTATATGAAAGCGGTACAAATTATGACAGGTCAAGGCGGTTGGCCTTTAAATATTGTTGCATTGCCTGATGGCAGACCTGTATGGGGTGGTACTTATTTTAGAAAAGACGAATGGATTGATACACTAGAGCAATTACAAAAAATGTATCAAGTAGCTCCTGAAAAAATGATTGACTATGCCGAAAAACTACATCAAGGTATTCAGGCAATTTCTATAGTACAAAATGATGGCAGCGTAACTACAAATCAAAAACTACAATTAGAAAATTTGGTTACCCAATGGAAAAAGAGTTTTGATTGGGAATTTGGTGGATTAGCAAGAGCTCCAAAATTTATGATGCCAAACAATTATCAATTTCTACTCAGATACGCCCATCAAAATCAAGATCCTGAACTACTTGAATTTGTAAATCTCACCTTAACAAAAATGGCTTATGGAGGTATTTTTGACACTGTTGATGGCGGATTTTCTCGCTACTCCGTCGATTTGAAATGGCATGTTCCTCATTTTGAAAAAATGGTATACGATAACGGACAATTGATTTCATTGTATAGCGATGCCTATAAATTAACACAAAATCCGCTCTATAAAAATACAATTGAAAAGACCTTACAATTTGTCACTAAGGAATGGAAAACTATTGAAGGAGGATTCTATTCCGCATTAGACGCCGATAGCTTAAATAACGAACAACATTTAGAAGAAGGCGCATTTTACGCTTGGAAAATCCCACAACTAAAAGCAATTATCAAAGATGATTTTGAAATATTCAGTAAAGTATTTAACATCAATTCTTTTGGATTATGGGAAGATGAAAATTATGTTTTAATTCAAAACCAAAGTTTAGATACCATTGCTGAAACAAATCATATTTCAGTTGATGACTTAGAAAAGAAAAAGAAAAACTGGGAGCAACTCCTGTATACCGAAAGAGAAAAAAGAGCCAAACCACGATTAGATGACAAATGCCTAACGTCTTGGAACGCCATTATGTTAAAAGGTTATGTGGATGCGTATAAAGCTTTGGGCAACCAAGACTATCTCAACACAGCACTTGAAAATGCCAACTTCATCATTAAAAATCTTTGGTCAACCGAAGGTCATTTATTTCATAATTATAAAAATGGTAAAAGCACGATTAATGGCTATTTAGAAGACTATTGTTTTGTCATTGCAGCTTTCATTTCAATTTATGAGGTTACTTGGGATGAAAAATGGTTACACGACGCCAAACAATTAGTAGATTACAGTTTGGAACATTTTTATGACGAACAACATTCGTTTTTTAGATTTACCTCTGATAAAGACGAGGCATTAATTAGTGTGCATTTTGAAACCGAAGATAATGTAATCCCTGCTTCTAATTCGGTTATGGCAAAAAACTTATACCAACTCAGCATCTATTTCAATAATTCGTATTACGAAAAAGTTGCAAAGCAAATGTTGTCTATACTTTTGCCAAATATTGATTATCCTTCGGCTTATTCTAACTGGTTGGATTTGGCTTTGACTATTTCTGAACAAAACAAGGAATTGGCTATTTGTGGCCCAAAAGCAAAAGATCATAATACTTTTATTAATAGCCTCTATATTCCGAATGTGATTGTTGCTGGTTCTGAAAAAACATCTTCGCTACCTTTCTTGAACGATCGTTTTGTTGAAAATAAGACTCTTTTTTATGTTTGCCAAAACAAAACTTGTCAATTGCCTACCGAAGATTTTCAAGAGGTGATTAACCAACTTTCTTTGAAGTCGTAATCATAAAGTCTTTCAAATAATAGGGTTCAAAATAAGCCACATCTTCGAAATCGCTATTTTGAAATTTAGAAAAACTTAAAGCGCTCATCTCTTTTGCCGATGGGTATTTAACCTCTTCTAAAAACACAAAATTAGGCTGGGTTAAAACGGCTTTACATTTTTCAGCACAATCTCCTACAAAATAGATAGTTTCTGAAGAATTTTCAAATGAATTTTCAGTAATGATTTCCGCTTGAACATCACGTTGCTTTTCTAATTTAGCATTAAAAATAGCGCTATAGACTTCCATTCGTCTTGCATCAAGCATTGGAACAATCAATCCTTCAGCAACCTTAGCTTGCAATGCTAAAACCTGTAATGTATCAACTGCAATTAAGGGGATATTCAACGCATAACACAACCCTTTTGCTGCCGAAACACCTATACGAAGCCCAGTATAAGAGCCTGGGCCTTGACTTACTGCAATCGCATGGACATCTTGAAAATGAATACCTGCATCTTGAATAATTTCTTCAATAAAAACATGTAAACGCTCGGCGTGTGAGTAGCCTTCTTCAGCAATTTCCTTACAAAGAATAGTTTGACCGTCTTTTGCCAATGCTACCGAACAATTTTTGGTAGCCGTTTCAATATTTAAAATGTAACTCAATTGTCGGTTTTATTTTTTGTCTTTTTTGATTTTTACTTTATCTCCAGAATTTAATTCTTTTGAAACTGTAGTATAAGGACCTGTAATTACAACATCTCCTTTTTTAAGCCCAGTCAAAACTTCAATATTAGAATCGTCTTGAATTCCTGTTTTAATTACTCTTATTTTAGCTTTATCACCCACTTTAACAAAAACACACTCGAATTTTTTATCGCTTTTAGGTGCTGATTTTTTTTCTTCAGGATCTTCTACTTTGATTTCTTTCACTGCTGTAGTATCTGATTTCACTACAACAGAACTAATTGGCACCGCTACAACATTCTTTTTTGTTTTAGTGATGATATCCACTGTAGCTGTCATTCCTGGTCTAAATGGAGAATACGTAGCTGGTTTTCCTTCCAATAAATCTTGATACGACTCTTTCAAGATTCGTACTTTTACTTTAAAATTAGTTACCTGATCTGCGGTTAAAGCAGAACTTGCCGAATTAGCAATACTGGTTACTACTCCCTTGAATTCTTTTTTCAAATAAGCATCCACTTCAACTTTAGCTTCATCACCCACCTTGATTTTAACAATATCATTTTCGTTAACATCTACTTCTACCTCCATATTGTGTAAGTTAGCTACTCGCAAAATCTCAGTACCTGCCATTTGTTGTGTTCCTAAAACACGCTCGCCTAGTTCTACATTAAGTACAGAAACTGTTCCGTCTGCTGGAGCATAAATAATGGTTCTTCCCAAGTTATCTTTAGCCTCGTTAACGGTAGCTGAAGCACTTTTTACATTAAAAAATGCCGTTTGCTTGTTTGATTTTGCTACCTCAAAAGTTGCAGTAGATTTGTCCCAATCGGCTTTAGAAATGATTCCTTTTTGGAATAATATTTTATTTCTTTCGTAACTTGCTTTCGCCTCATTAAAATTAGCTTCTGCTTGTTGTAAATTCGATTTACTTCCCGATAAATTAGCTGAGGCTCTATTCAAACCCGAAGTATATAAATCTGGATTTATCTTGACTAACAAATCCCCTTTTTTAACCGATTGCCCTTCCTTAATAGGTAATTCAATAATTTCACCAGAAACCATTGACGCTATTTTCACTTCAATTTCTGGTTGAATTTTACCCGTTGCAGAAACAGTCTCAACAATGGTAGTAGCTGCTACATTTGCAGTTTCAACTTCTTTTCCTTCATCTTTGTTTCCTATTACTCCCGTTTTTGACAAAACGACTAACAATGTAATTAAAGCAACTGCCGCACCAATTAAGATGTATAAGGTTTTTTTTGACATAATGAATTAGTTTTTAATGATTGGAATTCCGAAATAGAATTCAAGTATTTTAATTTTAAAAATGTAATCGTATTTGGTTCTCAGAACTTCAGATTGTGCATTAACAAATAAGGTTTGCGCTTGATTAAAATCAAAAGAATTCATCAAGCCAACGGCAAATTTCTCTTTGGCGTAATTATAGGCTTCTTGTCTAGACTCTAGTGATGCAATTGCTGATTCACTAGCATTCAAAGCACCTTTAGCATCTGTGAACGCTAAATACACACTTCGTTGTAAATCCAATTCCTGTTGTGCTAATGTATTTTTTGATTTTTCCAGAGTCACTTTAGAACGTTCCACATTATTTCTAACTGTAAATCCGTTAAAAACAGGAATAGATAACTGTGCTCCAAAAGATTGCCCCTTGTTAGTGTCAAACTGTGTCCAAAATGGATTTGCAGGCACCGCTACTAAAACACCTCCTGAAATAGAAGCAACATCAGCATAAGAAACCCTTGAATTAAAACCATAAAATCCTTGTAGCGTTGGCTGAAAAGCACCTTTTGCAATGGCTAGATTTTTTTGCGCTATTTCTAAATTAGTTCTTGCGATTTTTAAATCTGTTTTGCTTTCTATTGCTTTTTCAAAAATAGCTGCCGGGGTTTGAGACATGATGTTGTTTTCGTCCTTAGCAACTGTACCATCAATTACATCAAACCCTTCAAATTCTTTCAATTGTAGTAACTGAGATAAACTAAGTTTAGAAATCAACAAAGTATTCTCAGCCGTAACCACATTTTGACGATTCAATGCAACATTTGCTTTTATGTCCAATAAATCACCTCGTGGAATCGATCCTGCATTAACTAATTCAGTAGAACGAGCCAATTGCTTTTCATTAATAGCTAATTGTTCCTGCTTTACTTTAAGATTTTCTTTATTGAAAAGCACTTGTAAAAAAGCATTTGCCACATTCAATGCAATATCTTCTTGCATCTTTACCAATTGATATTTTGAAGCCACAATCGCTAAATTTGCCTTACGCAAATTATTTTGATTTTGTAAGCCTTTGTAAATATCTATTCCAACATTGGCTCCTGCCGAAGTAAATTGAGTAGTTTGATTTCTCAAAAGACCCGTTGTTATATCTTGATTTAGCCCAATATTCCAAGAATGTGAAGCGCTTGTATTTAAAGATGGTAAAAATTTGCCCAAAGCACCTCTTTTATCAATTGCCGCCGTTTGAGTATCTAACTCTGATTGTTTAATCGAAATGTTATTTTCCAAAGCGTATTTTACACACTCTTCTAACGTCCATTTTTTGGATTGCGCCTGAGAAACCAACCCAACAAAAAGGATTAGGACTAAACTGAAACAACTATTTTTTTTCATATACTTTGAATGAATGGTCTGTAAAGATACTACACAAATTTAAGTTTTCTATTTAAGAATTGAAGACGAAGCTGCAATTATTTTAGAAACTAAAAACAATTAGACATCATAACTTCGCATTTGTTACAATTACACCTAAAAATATAATTCTTTTAGTAATTTTGCTAAACAAATTTATATTCAATGCAACGCATCCGAATTCATATCCTCTTATTCAGTTTTATTCTTTTAACAGTCAATTGTTCAGCACCTTCGAAAATAAAAAACCTCAAGCCTGAGCCTGATGATGCAATTCCATTAGTTTACGAAAACACTCCCTCGTTCATCAATTTACCCATCACCATAAAATTAAAAGACATTGAAAATAAAACCAATAGTCTCTTAAATGCCGTGATCTATGAAGATAATACTATTGAGGATGATAATATTGAAATAAAAATATGGAAGCTCGCACCAATAATCATTGAAAATAGCAACAAAGATATTAATGGAAAAATAAAAACAATTCTTCCTCTTAAAGCTATTATTAAGTACCGAATTGGAACGAAAAAACTAGGAGTTGACTTGTATTCTACAAAGGAATTTAATCTAAACGGAGTGGTCACTTTAGTAAGCGAAGTGAATTTAGTCAACTGGAAATTAAATACTAAAACTAAATTAGAATCTTTAGATTGGAACGAAAGTCCCACTATGGTAGTTTTTGGAAAAAATATGCCTGTAACTTATCTAATCAATTCAAGTATAGCTCTATTCAAATCAAAAATTGAGCAAAAAATAGACGAGTCAATAGATAAATCAATGGACTTTAAACCCAATGTTTTAAACGCTCTAGAAAAAATTAGCACCCCTTTTGAATTGAGCAAACAATTTGAGAGCTGGCTCCGCATTACACCTCTTGAAATATATGCCACGAATGCTTTATTAAAAGACCAATCTATACTTATAGACATGGGCTTAAAATGTAATATGGAAACCTTAATTGGACAAAAACCAGAACCGAAATTTAATGCTAGTAACATTATTTTGAAACCCGTAACCAAAATTCAAAATCAAATTTCAGCTAACATCGCTGCCGTTTCTAATTATACTGAAGCCTCAAAAATAATATCGAAGAATTTTGCCGGACAAGAATTTGGCTCAGGAAAAAAGAAAATCAAAGTTCAAAATGTTACTATTTGGCATAAAAATGGCAAACTAGTTATTGACTTAGATGTATTAGGAAGCATCAACGGTTCCATATACCTAACTGGCGTACCGAAATACAATGAAGCAACCAAAGAAATTTATTTTGATCAAATGGATTATGCTTTGGACACCAAAAACAAATTAATAAATACGGCTAACTGGCTAGCTCAAGGCTATATTTTGAATAAAATTCAAGCCAATTGCAAATACTCTATCCAACCCAATTTAGAAGAAGGCAAAAAAAATATGATGGCTTATTTGAAAAATTATTCGCCAATGCCAGGTGTTTTTGTCAATGGAAAAATTGAAGACATTCAATTCAAAAAAATACAATTAAACAATCAAGCGATGATTGCTTTCTTAAAAATTAACGGAATAGTTGCTATTACAGTAGATGGATTGAAATAAAAACTATTTCTTTTTCATTCTGTATATAGCATAGCCAATACCTCCTACTAACAAATAAGGAATAACCATCAAATATACAATTCCGTCATTTACAGCTTCTGCTTTAGTCTTGTTTCCTTCACTAGTTAATGCCGCACGACACATTGCACATTGTGCATTTGCAGTTAGAGAGAAAACAGAAAAGAGTACAGTAAAAAGCAACGCTTTGACAAATCTCTCTTTTGTAGCAGAATTTATTTTGTTATTGAACATAATAAGGAGCAATCATCAAATAAACAATTACACCCGTTACAGCAACATACAACCAAATAGGAAAGGTAATTTTAGCTATTTTTTTGTGTTGATCAAATTTAGCTGCTAAAGCACGAACATAGGTAATTAGAACTAATGGAATCACCGCAATAGACAAAAGAATATGGGAGATCAATAGAAAAAAATAAACCCATCGGATGAATCCTTCTCCGCCAAATTTAGTAGAGTCAGTGGTCATGTGATACGCCACATACATTACTAGGAAAGCCAATGACAAGGCAATAGCCAAGGTCATTAAACGTTGATGCATATCTTTATTCCCTTTTTTAATAGCCACAACCGCACTTACCAAAACTACAGCCGTAATTCCGTTAATAGTAGCGTAAATAGGTGGTAAAAAAGATAAAGGTTCAACATCATAACCCAAATCTTTTAATTTAACTCCAAATAAAATTGCCACCACCACTGGTATTAAAATGGACACCAATACAATTAACTTGTTGTATTTTTGATCTACTGTTGAATTCTCTTTCATTTTTATTCCTTTAATAATAGTTTAATGTCTTCTTGAATGTCTTTTACTCCTTCAGGATCAAGTCCGTCATAATATAAAATAGGATTTCCAAACTTATCTTTACGACAACGTATGTTTCCGTTTTTGTCTATCAAAGCAAACAAACCTGAATGCTCAAATCCACCATTTACTTTTTCATTTTCTCCTGCATACAAATTAAAACCTTTGTTTGCTAAATCAAAAATATATTTTTTGTCACCAGTTAGAAAATGCCAATTAGATGAAGTCGCGCCTAATAATTTAGCATGCTCTTTCAATACTTTTGGTGAATCTTTTTCGGGATCAATGCTAATGGAAGCAATCCCAAAATTAGGATTCCCAAAAAACTGTTTTTCTATAGCCAACATGCTTTGATTCATCTTTGGGCAAATAGTTGGACAACTTGTAAAGAAAAATTCGATTACAAATACTTTACCTAAATAAGTAGCATTAGTCACCTTATTCCCTTCTTGATTAATCAAATCAAATTGGGGAGCTAGCCCAATTTTAACTAAACTTTCCTCTTCGGTAGTTCCTGATTTAACTTTGTCTAAACGATCTCCTTTTACTACATTTCCGTTTTGAACGCGATCAATAATTGTTGGAACAACTAAAATTCCAAAAACTAATATAATAAAAGAAATCCCTATGTATGATTTATTTTTCATTTACTCAAAATTAAATTTGTCTTGAAGCATTATGGTTCTTCTTTAGTGCTGCACGGTATTCATACAAAATCACTTTAAAGTCATCTAACATTTCATTACTCAAATCTGCTGGATGAAAGGTGTCATACCCCTCTTTATATTCCTTTTTCTGTTTTCTACCGCGAAGATTTCTTTCTTTATCCAAAATATAAACATACGAAGTACCAAAGGTCTTGTCTAATTTCCCTACTAAATGCAATTGTTCATAGTAAGCGGTTATTTCTTTTGTAGGAGCAAATATAAAATGCCATTGCGAAACATCAGTAAATGCAGTAAAAGCATCAAGCACTTTTTTCGCTTCAACCTCTGTACCAATAGGACAAACTATCACAAACTGCAAATCCTTAAAATCATGGTATCTTTGATAAATTTTTTGATTTAAATTAAAGAGATTCCCTCTGTTTTTCAACAAGTCAGTACCGCTAAATCCTAATATAGTTACTTTGCCATTCAAACTAACCTTCTCTCCATTCAATGACTTCCAATTACCAAAGTCGGCAGTTTTAGGCGTTATAATTGGAAGCTTAGTATATCCATTCACTCCCGAGGCAAAAAAAAGATACGCTACAATTGGCAAAACAAAAAGAGTAAAAAGGACTATGTTTTTTTTCATCGGTAGAATTACTATTTATAAAGTACAAAAATAAAAAAAGGCACGCAATGCGTACCTTTTTTTTGAATTAATATCGTGTTAAAAATTCCATTTAATAGTAGAATTTTTGAAAACCTCGTAAATATAATTTCCTTCAGTCAAAAGAATAAAAAGAAGATATAATACTAAAAATACAACTGGAAATACTACTGAATTTCTCAATGAAGTTTTTTCTCCTTCAATGTGCATAAATGCCCATACAATATAATATGCTTTAAAAATTGTTAATGCATAAAATATCCAGTTTAATAAATTCAAACCTAAGATATTGGTCATATGAAGCGATTCTGGTTTAACAATACCCAAAATAACTTCTATAATTGTTACTGCAGATAATATTCCGAAAACTTTCCAGATTCTGCTAGTATTTGATACGTGTTCGTGTGACATGATAATTACTTTTTTTGAAAATTAAACAAGATAGAATACTGTAAATACGAATACCCAAACTAAATCTACAAAGTGCCAGTACAATCCCACTTTCTCTACCATCTCATAACTTTTTCTTTTTTCGTAAGTTCCTAAAAGAACATTGAAAAAGATAATGATATTAATAATAACTCCAGAGAAAACGTGGAAACCGTGGAAACCTGTAATAAAGAAGAAGAAATCAGCAAATAATTTATTCCCGTATTCATTTCTAATTAAATTAGCTCCTTCTACAACTATTTTACCTTCTTTTAATCTCGCAACAGATTCTTCTCTTGACAAGATTGTTTTTTTCTTTTCTTTAGTGATTGTTTCTGTTCTAATCAACAAATCAGGATGTGCTTCAAAACCTGCTTGAACTTCAGCAACAGAATAAGTTGGCAAAGTCGACTCTTCCATGAACCATCTACCCTTATTTCTTGTCAATTGCTCTCTTTCTTCTGGCAAAGTTGCAGCAAAATCAGCCAAAGCTACTCTATGCCCTTCTTTGTCAACAAACTGAAGTAAACTACCTCCTTTTGTTTCAATTGCACCATATTCTCCTTTAATGAAGTTTTTCCATTCCCAAGCTTGAGAACCAACGAAAATTAAACCTCCAATAATAGTAAGAAACATATAAATGGTTACTTTCTTTTTGTTTAAATGATGACCTGCATCAACAGCTAAAACCATTGTTACAGATGAGAAAATCAAAATAAATGTCATCAAAGCCACATAATACATAGGAGCAGATACTCCGTGCATAAATGGAAAGTGTGTAAACACCTCATCGGCCAATGGCCATGTTTCAATAAATTTAAATCTAGAAAAACCATAAGCAGCCAAAAATCCAGAGAATGTTAAGGCATCTGACACGATAAAAAACCACATCATTAATTTACCATAACTTGCTCCCATTGGCTCATTTCCGCCTCCCCAAGTTTTTTCTTCACTATTTGCAGTAGTAACTGTAGCTCCCATAAAAAGTTATTCGTTAAAAAGTTCCCAAATTTACGTTTTTTTCTTATTTAAAGAAAAATAAAAATAAAAATAAATAAACCCATAGAATATCTAGAAAGTGCCAATACATCGCACCTAGTTCAATTCCAAGAGTTTGTGTTGAATTGTATTTTTGTTTAAAATGATTATAAATTATAATTAAAAGCGAAATTATCCCTCCAGCTAAGTGCAACAAGTGCATTACAGTAACAATATAAAGGAAGGTAGTAGTGATTGAACTCGCTTGTCCTGTAAAGTAATATCCCTCAGAAACAATTTGACCAAATCCTACAAATTGTAAAATCACAAATGCAATTCCTAATCCTAAAGTAGTTAAAAGAAATGCCGTTGTTTTTGATTGTTCATCTTTTTGAATTGCTTTTTTAGCCAAATGAAAAGTCAAACTACAACCTATAATTGCAATTGTACTCAAATAAAAAGCAGATGGCAATTGAAAATCTTTCAACCAATCCGCTCTGGATTTACTTACTACAAACGCACTGGTAAGACCCGCAAACATCATAGTCATACTTACCATAGCAAACAACAAAATCAATTTCGCTGATCTTGACTTTCTAGCTTTTTCTTCGTCTTGTACCATTGTTATTCCCATTTCTATCTTAAAAATTTGTCAAATATATAAACTAATTGCAATAACGTAATATACGAAACGCTCACTAACATTAATGTTCTTGCAGCTTTAGCGGTTCGCAATTGATACAATCTCACCGCAAAGAATAACATCCACATGCCAAGCAAAAATACAATAATTGCGGTAATTGGTGTAATATATAGTTGTCCCGTATACCCTAAAACCGGTAAAAGCGAAGCAATTACCAACCAAACTGTGTATAATATAATTTGCAAAGCAGTTCCTTTATCTTTTTTGCCTGTGGGCAACATAAAAAATCCAGCCTTTTCGTAATCTTCGTATAAAAACCAACCAATTGCCCAAAAATGAGGAAATTGCCAAAAAAACTGAATTAAAAACAAGGTACCTGCTTCAATACCAAAATTACCCGTTGCCGCAACCCAACCCAACATAAAAGGAATTGCACCTGGAAAAGCGCCAACGAATACAGACAATGAGGTAACCGTTTTTAATGGCGTATAAACACTCGTATATAAAAAAATAGAAATTGCCCCAAACATCGCCGTTTTAGGATTGATGGTATAAAGCAATAAAATTCCTATTATCGTAAGCAAACTCGCAATCCACAAGGCAACATTAGACTGCATTCTTCCGGAGGGTATAGGACGTTTTTTGGTTCGATCCATCAAAGCATCTAAATCTTTTTCAATCACTTGATTAAAAGCATTAGAAGCGCCCACCATACAATATCCACCAATAGCTAATTTCAATAATACAATCCAATTAAAAGCAGCAAAATTGGCTTCGCCAAGAACAAAACCGGCAATAGAAGAAAACACAACACTAACAGCTAAACCAGCTTTAGTAATTGCTTTAAAATCGACATAAATGGATTTAAGAGAAAAAGTACTCAATGTATATGGTATAAAACTGGCGCGAAGATACAAATAAGATTACAGAATGAAGAAAGAGAAAAATGATTTTTTAATAAATTAAAAAAGACGCTTTTACCTATTCTTTGGTCTGTCAAAAGTGATGTACAAATACCCGCTTAACAATAAAATTAAAACTTCAAAAACCACCAAAGAATTAATAATCCCAATAGAATCAGCCAAAAACCCTAAAACTACTGCTGGAATTCCAAAACCAACGTAACCAAAAAACATATAGCCCGAAACCGCTCTTGCTTTTTGACTTCCGCCCAAATCAGCTATAATAGCTAGTCCTCCTTGATAACTAAATCCATACGCAGCCAATCCAATGAAAGCTGTTCCTAATAGCACAACAGGTAAAAAGCCAAAATAAGATCCAACTATAACCAACCCGAATCCAAAAGGAATAATAGCAAATCCTAACTTAAGACTTGTTTTAGGCTGAAATTTTTTTCGGATAAACGGCTGCATAAAACCACCTGTCCAATTGATTAAAACCAAACAAAATCCCGCATAAGCTGTTAAATGGAAAGTCGCTAATTGAGTTGGAATAATTGCAATCACTACGCCTGTAGTAGCCCAACAAATTGCAATGGATAGATTAACTGGGAAATACCCTTCTGGAAAATAGGGTAACCGAACCAAATTACCTCCAATAGGTGGCAATTTAGGAAGTAAAAAAGCTAAAATAATTCCAATTACTGTGATGCCAATAGCTATGAAATAAGTAAATGGCAAATACGAAAAATGAATCAATAAAGCGATACTTGTCATAAATGCACCTCCGCTAAACCCAATTGCTGTTGCCATAGAAGTCGCATTAGCTGCTCTGACTGAGGCATCTGCATTTGGATGAACAATTTCTGAAATATAAGCAGTACCTGTTCCCATACTCAAAGCGAGCGCAACCCCTTGAAAGAATCGAGCAAAAATCAAAGCATAAACTGTAGGAAAAAGGGTGATTGTAAGATTAGAAGCTAAAGCCAAAAACAAACTAAAAAGCAAGACTGGTTTTCTACCAATTCTATCTGAAATACCTCCCAAAAACACATAACAAGGCAGCATCCCTAAAATATAAGTTGCCAATACTAAAGCTGTCTGACCATTATTAAAACCAGCTAATTCAGCATAAGGTCTAAAAAGAGGCATTGATATATTGACTGCCAAAGTAATCAAAAACAAAGCAAACGATATGACAGAGGTAGGTTGTAATTTCATCAATCGGTATATGAAAAATCCCACCGAAGCGGGATTATATTAGTATTCTTTAAATAGATCGGTTTTTTATTTTTTTGGCAAAAAGCACAAAACTAAAGGCAATAACTGCACCCGTGAAATTAGCCAAAACATCAAAAAAATCGCCATTTCTTGAAGTTGTAAATTGATCTTGCAAGATCTCTATTCCTATTCCAAATAGTACAGAAAAAACAACAGCAACTACAAGTAACTTTAATTGGTTCTTTTTTTTGACTTGTTTTTTGAAAAACAAAAACCAAAGTATGGTAAATACAAAATGAAAAAAAGCGTGAACTAATTTATCTAAATTGGGGATATTAATCGCTGGAATATCATTAGATGGTGCCAAACAAAAAAAGAGCACTACTCCTGTCCAACATAATGCTATCCAAAAAAACAAATTTTTAAGCACCAATCAATTCTTTGTAAGATTCACTTGAAAGCAATGAATCTATTTCTCCTAAATCAGAAACTTTAACTTTGATCATCCAACCTGCACCATACGGATCTGAGTTTACACTTTCAGGAGTACTTTCTAATTCTTCATTGAACTCAATAATTTCTCCAGATAAAGGCAAAAACAAATCAGAAACTGTTTTAACTGCTTCTACTGTTCCAAAAACCTCATCTTTTGCTAAAGTTTGATCTAGCGTTTCTACCTCAACATAAACGATATCTCCCAATTCTTTTTGAGCGAAATCAGTAATTCCAACGGTAGCTACATCTCCATCAATGCTAACCCATTCGTGATCTTTAGTGTACTTTAAATTTGCAGGTATATTCATAATATGCGTATATAAAATTAATTATTGAATTTTAGACGACAAAGGTAACATCTTCGCTCGAAATTTGAATTAGAATTGAAAATTAATTTCCAAAATTATAACGAATTGTAAATCCAGATCGGATATTAGTCAATGGAAAAGTAGTAGAAACAACCGCCTTAGAAAAAGAATGATCGTAATAGAAAATAGCGGTTAGATTTTTACTTAACGAATAATCTGCCGTAATTTTTAAAGACCATAAATCCTGCCCAGCAGCTAATTTATTGTTGTTGTAATCTAAATAACGAACAATCGTTTTATTGTTTCGATACGATAAATCTGCTTTCAAATTAATATCACTTTTAATAATTCCCGTAGGAGTATCTGCTAATCTTGAAGAAAAAATAACATCTTTAAATCGATATCCTAAGCCTACAACATATTCCATTCCTTTTACCTCAGTCAACAAATTATTATCAAAACTCATTGATAATGCGCGATCTTTCTTGATTTCAGTTAACACCTTTAGCGAACTTTTTAATTCTATATCCAAACGAATCAGCGGACTAAATTGCTCCACTAAATTGATATTAGACATAATCGTTGGATTATAAAAATTTCCATTTTTATCCAATCCATTAGGGTTTTTATCGTACTCAAAATTAGATCTAAATGCATTAATCGTATACGAAGCTCTATAATTATGCTGTAATGAGATTCGTTTGAAATTCTTTTTAAAGAACTCATAGCGCATAAATCCATTGTACTTTAAAGACCAGTTTGGCAATGGTAAATTTCTAAAAATTCCTAATGAAGCCCCAGAAACATCACTTCCTGAATAAGCCGCCAAGAAAGCTGGCAACAATACCGCTTGATTATTCTTTCCAAATCCTAATGGGAACCCATCCGTTCCAATATTAGCAGGATTTGAAATATCGATTCCCTTTTGTGTAGCCAATCTATTAGCAACAATTAATCGATTGTTTCTAAAATCGTCAAAAGCTGCAGAACCAGTTTCATCACTGGTAGAAAAAGAAGTTTTTATTAAAACTGTTGAGATAGAAAAAATACCAGAATTATATGGCGATCTTGCATTATAAACCCCATTAGTTACATCATATTGCTCCGAAAAATTTTGTGAAAATGATCTATCCAACGTCAAATCAATTTTTAAATCAGGCAACAGATCTACATTAGCCGAAGCCTTGAAAATATTGTTTTTAACCTGAGTGAAATTTTGATTAAAATTTGGATAATTGGTTAACCACCCATTTTTAGCAGCTTCATAACGTACGTCGTCTTGACTTCCAAAAATAAATCCTAATGTAGGTTTTGAAGTCCCTAGAAAACCTATACTAGGAGTATAACCAGGCAATACAGTTCCACTATTGGAAGTATAAGTCATTTGAATATTCTTAACACTAGTCAATACTCCTATCAATCCATCAACAAAAGGATTAGAATTTACTTTTTGCTGCGAATTAGACTTCACTATTTTTTCTCCTGGTTTAGGCGGCGCAATTGGTTTTGGTCTTGTATTGAGATTTGATTTAGTCAATCCTAAATATTTATAAAAACTCTCCATATTGAATGTCCCATTCAGATTATTTGAACTGGCATTCTGAATAGTGTTCCCTAAATTATATGCAGTCCCTCCTATTTCTATTTTTGACAACGCTTCTGAAGTTCTTTGCCAACTATAATCAGCAGTATACGAATAGGTTGCTTTGACGAAACTAAAAAGTGGAATTTTATTAATAGGAAGTTCATAGTTCATGACCACCTGTTGTTGGTGTTGGTTTGGATCTCCAATATTCCAATAATCATCCCAGACTGTCAATCCTTCTTTAGAAGTGTTATCCTTATTCAAATAACTTTTAATAATGTTACCCGAAGACGCCGTATAATTAATCTTCAAAGATTTAGTTAGATTATAATTAAATCCATATTGATAATTAAAGGCATAATTACGTCGGTACATGGCGTCTAATCCAATTCCTTCTACACCTTCTACTTGTCTGAATTGTTGACGATTGTACTGTCTAATAATATCTGTATTAAAAGTAATATTAGACGGTAAAAAATTAAAATTAAAATCCTGAAGCAACTTCCAATAGCCACTTTTTTTCATAAAATTTGCCTTTTTAAAAGGCTCAACCGCTAAGGGTTTAAAAGTATATGCATAATCCAACGAAGTACTGACTTTTTGATCCACATAATCTACAATTTCAAAATCATGTCGTTGTACTTCGTTTATAGACTGAGAAAAAGTAAGATTTTCAGGATCATAAATATGTGATTTTTGATTTGCCCCTCTGTCTTTTCTAACCCCTATAAAATTAATACTGGTACGTTTTGTATAATCAATAGCTCTATTTCTAATATTAGCGCGTTTTGAAGCGTCGGCTGTGTTATCCAACAATTGACTTAGTTTAATATCTTGATTAAACGGGTCATATTCAGGAGTAATCACTTCCTCTCCCACTCCATAATTGAATGGCAAATTAACTCCCCATTTTTTAGGTAACAACTTCCCTAAACTCCAATTAGTCACAATATTATATTGCTGAATATCTTCTCTGCTTCTTTCATTTGGACCTTGTTCTAAAGTTCCAAACCCAATAGTACTTTTCTTTCCTGTTGCAGAAACTGTAGCAAAATCAGCCATATTAGAATCAATATTCAAAATAGCTGCCATACCGCCTTTATTATCCATATCGGCCAAACGTAGCTCATTAAACCAAGCCTCACCTTTAATACGTCGTGTAGCCTCATTACTTTTTACACCCACCATAAGAGTTCGTACCAAACCAAAATTTGGATTCCCTTTTATACCTAAACGTAGTTTGTTGGGTTTATTAGACAATCCAGAATCCAATTCATCTTCATTTTTATAATAAATCCCATCCAAAGGCAAACTAGTTGGATCAATCCCCATAGCCAATACTTTCAACTTTGTCAATAAGTCCAAAGACAAATCTATTTGATTGTCTTCTGGCCAAACCACCTCGGCACTCAAAGGAGAACAGTTTGTAGTGGATGAAGATGATGGCAAGGTTACTTTTAACGGAATTTCAATTTGATAGAAATTTTGTGTAAAATCATTACCAAAACGAATAAAACCTATCATTTGATTGTCTCTAATTGCAATCTCATTAGGCAATGATTCTGCGTGCAAAAACATTTTCAATTTTTTAAACTGACGCATATCTACACTTACATTTTTGAAAACAGCTCTTGAATCGCCTGACTCTAAACCATCTCCACCAACACGCAATGAAAGGGATTGTTCATCCTGATTAATTATTGTGTTATTATTGTACAATTGTTCTCTAACCACACCTGGAGGTGTCACATAATTGATAGGGCATCTTTCATTATTCTGTTGTAAGTTAACTGCCAAAACATCCAAATCGGTTCTATCATCATCTACATTAGTATCTCTAGCGTCAAGAGTATTGGCATATCTTCTCCATTCTCCTCGCACTAAATCTAGAGCTCCAAAACGAACCGTAACTTGATTTCTAAATCCAGTCATGAACATTCTCATAAAACGAATCGAACGAAAATCTGAAATACTTCCAATAGTATTTTGGGGTTGCGAAACAGGAATTTTAAATTGAATCCATCGCGCCTCAGTAGTAGCTCCGTTAGGCAATTCTACTTGTGTGTTTCTAACATCCGTGACAAAATTTTGTCCCACATGCATATTAGGCATCATATCAACACTGTACTCGTAATACGCATTGATGGTATTCATAGTATTATCCCTATTGATATCTTCTACATCAGGAGAAGTTGTCGAACCTCTATTGGGTGTATTAATATCAACTGCAGAGTTCCCATCGACCCCATTATAATCTTTATATCGTTTCAAGACATCTCCCGAGGTATTTAGATAATACGTATAATCATCCCCAGCTGGATCTGTTTCTGTAGAAAAATTAGTATAAACAGCTGCTTCATCATCATTTTTCAATCCGTCCAAACCTATATCTTGGTTCGTTCTATTGGCCGAATTAGTGTCAAAAGCATAAATCAAAGATTGAGACGCAGGCACATTTCCCCAAATCGGTCTTGGATTCGTCATAATTTGATCTGGTCCTAATCCATTTTCATATTGTTTACGGCCGTCTTTTAAAACATCTTCGGAAATTTCACCTAAATTGAAATAGATTTTACCCGTGTTGGCTGTCGAAGTCGCTCCTTGACCCACATAAGGATCCAACACCCAAAATTGGATATATTCCACATTTCCTTGTTCAAAATTGGTCGAATTAATCGCGCGCGTAATTCCTCCAAAATTATCTCTTGGATTTAAAGCAATATTTGGATTGTTATTATATGGTCCTCTTTCAGAAGGATAATAACTCAAATCTAATGTATTCACTACTTGAGATTGTCCTTGAGCTATATCCGTCAAAGGATACAATTCCTTACTAAAAATTCTTCTTGTTGAATTTAACGACAAGTCATCATTGGTTATACCAGAAGGTTTTTGAGTATAAAAAACAGGATCGACAGAATACCACGCTAGTTTTGCTCTTTTAAAACCGTAACTTAAATTATTTGAACTTTCGTTAAAATTATACGTACTTTCCGAATCATTTACCGGAGTCGAAGATAAACTCCATGCTAAAGGGGAACGCATATCAATTGTAGATTGAGAACCTTCAAAATCATCTACATAAACAGTAGATTCTCCTTGAAATTGGTCTGCTTTTGGCGTATCTGGTTTTAAAAATGCAATTTCTCCTCTTACCGAAAGATTAGAAGGAGCATCAGTATCAATATTAGGTAATTTATTTGCTAACCGCGTTAAGAAAGGGACTTCAGTTGAAAAATTAGTATTGAATCCAAAGATAGTATTGTTCACGGATTCTTGACCATAACTTGATTTTTGAGTAAATGGTTTTTCTGTCAGTTTTAAGAATGTAGCACCCACCAAAAACTTATCTGAGAATTTGTGTTCCACATTCACTCCCATAAAACGTCTGGTTTGTTGACCAAAAACAGAATTATTTTCTAACGAAACTTGTATTGGAGTATTAGAAGCCTGTAGAGAAGGATCTAAAATTTGCACTCTCCCCAATTGATAATTGACACTATAATCTATCCCTTCTAATAAAACTCTACCGCCTGCGGTAACCTTCACCGATCCTTGAGGCACATTAAGTGCTCCAATTGGAATTCCATCACCCGAAGACGACTTAAATTTACCTCTCAGTAAAAATTTATTTTTTTCACTATCCTGTAATGCTCCTGATTGTGTATTTCGATACATACTTCGAAATACGTATTTTTTCTGATTGGGGTTGTAAGTCCCTATATCACTGTATTGTTCGCCAGAACCTGGGTTGGATAATTTAGAAAAAAGCAACTCCCCAAAAGGCTCCTTAACTGTAAAAATAACCCTTCCGTTTTGAGCATCGATGGTAAGACCTGGCATAAAATCAAAAAAACCATCTCCTCCAGCCTGAGGGTCATTATTGTAATTCAATTTGTCCAAATTAAAAACCTTCAACAAAGGAGTTTCGGCAACCTTATTCCCTAAAGTTGGATTAGCCGGAAAAGTACTTCCCGGAACCGGAGTAATATAATTTAGCGGAGACGGATCTGTATATAAAATATTAAATCTAAAATCTTCTTGTTTTAATTGGTACCCCATTGGAATTTGATAGATATTTTTCATCATCAAGTTCCAAACAGGATTTTTGACATTTGTCAAATTACTTTTCAGCATCTTCAAAATCAAACTTTGAGTGATTACCGCCTTAGTAGAAGGTGTATTTCCGGTAACCACAGTTGCATCTACTCCATCACTACCAAATTCCCCTACTTGATACACCTTGTCTCCTACCGTGTACTGATAAGCTACTGCCAAGATCTCGTCATTGGCTAATTTTTGTTGTAACGAAATGTATCCTAATTGAGGATGAAAGGTATATTCATTGGGATTCAACTTTCTTGCATTTTCCAATTTTGAATAATCTTGCCCTTCGCTAACTGAGGTATTAAATCCTGAATTGGCAGTTACAATCTCTCGAATGTTACTATTCAATAATCCCGTTCCTGTTTTGATTTGATCTGGGTCATAATCGTTATTAGAGTTGTCTGAAGGAGAATCAATGGGTTTATTAAATATACCTGCTGGAGAATTGGCAACCACCACCTCATTATCAGACAAACCAGAAAGTTGTGCTTCTCCTAAATCCTGAAGCGCAATGATATTCCTGATGTTATTATTGGTCGTTGTAATTCTATTTTGCTTATTGGTTACCCAAATTTCCAAACGAGTAATCTGAACCCTACTATCAATAAAAGGATAATTTTTTAAAGCAATATCGTACCTATTTCTGAAGTATTGTGACAAGAAAAAGTGCCTATCACTATCGTAATCAAGTGCATAAATATCAAAATTTTGAACAGTACCTCCGCCTTGAGCCACTATACTTTTTGTTTTTGATTTTTGTTCTGAAAAAACTCCTGTTACTGTAGTTTTACCAAACTGTAATTTGGTTTTTACCCCAAATAAACTCTGCGCACCTCGAATCAAAGTACTATTAAGAGGCATGCTTACATTCCCTACTTCAATATCCTGTATAATAGCATCTTCACTTGCACTGTATTTTGGATCGTAAGCAATCTTGATTAAATTTTGAAAGGCAAAAGTAGATTGGGTATCGTAATTAGCATTTACTGACAAAAGCTTTCCAACTTTTCCCGTCAAACCTAAGCTGATTCGTTGGTTAAAATCAAAAGTGGTGGTAGAACGATTCCTTGGGGAAAAAGAAGGATTATCTTGTTTAGTATAGCGCATTCCCAGATCCATTTCGACTGAACCCGTAGGTTTTACATCTATCGAATTGCCTCCAAAAATAGTTTCAAACAAACCTGATTTAATGTAATACTTGGGTAATAAATCTTTTTTAGCGGCATCAGCACCTTGTTTTTTACCGTCAACTGCATCTGATTTTTTTCTGAAATAATTGCGCATCGATTCTTTCAAAACCAAGTTTTCATATTCCTTAGGAGTCAAAATTATCGGATAATCAATGGTAAACCCGTCAACAGTATTGGTATAAATATAGCGATCTGTAACAGGGTCATAAGTGTATCCTGAAAGAACACTTTTTGGATTTTTAATGTTAATCTTTCCAACGGAAAAACCTTTTGGAATAGTGTCTTGAGCGGCAGGTACACCCTGAGCTTGAACTACATAAGTAGAAAATAAAATTAGCAATAGCTGACAAATTTTATTCATAAAATTCAACGTTTCTTTATGCAATTACAAACTCTTTAATGCTTTTTTAATAATCGATTCCACAGAGGCATCGGGTTCTTCTTTAATTATTTTTTCGACTACTTTTTCTGAAGCTTTGCGAACAAAACCTAATACCTCCAAAGCAGATAACGCTTCATCTCGATTTGTATTGTTCTGTACCATCGAAACTTCATCTAAATCATACAATTTGATGACTTTGTCTTTTAAATCTAGTATGACTCTCTGAGCGGTTTTATTTCCGATTCCCTTAATTGACTGAACCGTTCCTACATCGCCTGAAGCAATCGCTTGAATAATTTGTTTCGGTTCTAAAGAGGACAACATGGTTCTGGCAATACTTGCTCCGATTCCTGAAACAGACAAAAGCATTTTAAAAATTTCTCTTTCTGATTTTTCAAAAAAGCCAAACAATGAATGGGAATCTTCTTTAACTTGAAGATATGTAAATAATTTAATTTGGTCTGAATTGGGAAGTAAAGAATACGTATGTAATGAAATATTAATATGATACCCAACACCACCGCAATCAATTACAACTTCGGTGGGTGTTTTCTCTACTAATTTTCCTTGAATATGTGCTATCATAATTATGTGGGGGATAAACTATTATCGTATATTTAATTGTTTTTTTCTTTTTCTTGAGCATCAATTACTGCAATCGCGGCCATATTGACCATTTCTTCTACGCTTGCTCCCAATTGAAAAATATGAACTGGTTTTCCCATTCCCAACATAATTGGTCCAATAGATTCCACATTATTCAATTCTTTCAATAATTTATAGGTAATATTTGCCGACTCTAAGTTGGGGAAAATTAGGGTGTTCACTTTTTTACCCGCTAATTTAGAAAACGGAAATTTTTTCTCTAGCATGTCTTGATTTAAAGCAAAATCAGCTTGAATTTCTCCATCTACAATCAATTCAGGATGATTTTTATGCAAATAAGCCACCGCTTCTCTCACTTTGGCAGCGCCTTCATTCGTTGAAGAACCAAAATTAGAAAATGAAACCATCGCAATTACAGGTTCAATACCAAACATTCTTGCTGTATTAGCCGTCATAATAGCAATTTTTGCTAAATCATCAGCAGAAGGATTAATATTGATAGCAGTATCTGATAAGAACATTGGCCCACGAGCCGTCATCATCATATTTGTTGTAGCTACTATAGAAACTCCTGGTGCTTTATCAATCAGTTGCAACATAGGCTTTACCACTGAAGGATAACTTCTTGAATGCCCAGAAACCAAAGCATCGGCTTCTCCCTCATTGACCATCATTGCTGCGAAATAATTTCTTTCTCGCATCAATTTTTGAGCATCTAGCAACGAAATTCCTCTTCTTTGTCTTGTTTTCCAATAGGCATTTGCAAATCGGTTTCTTCTGTCTTCTTCCTCTGCAATTTTAGTATCAATAATGGTAACATCAGCAACAAAACCTATTTCTTCTTTTAACTCTAAAATTACTTCTTTGTCTCCTAGCAGGATTGGAAAACCAATTCCTTCTTCAAATACAATTTGAGCTGCCTTCAAAACATCCAAATGATCTGCTTCAGCAAAAACAATTCGTTTCGGGTCTCTTTTAGCTCTATTGGTAATCAAACGAACCATTTTGTTGTCATTCCCTAAACGTTCAAGAAGTGCTTCTTCGTATTCGTTCCAATCTGTAATTGGATTTAATGCCACTCCCGAATCCATGGCTGCTTTAGCCACAGCAGGTGCCACTACAGTAATCAATCTTGGGTCAAACGGAGAAGGAATAATATACTCTCTACCAAAAGTTAATTTGGTCACCCCATAAGCAATGTTTACTTGCTCTGGAACATTTTCTTTTGCTAATGCTGCCAAAGCTCTTACCGCTGCCATTTTCATCGCCTCGTTAATTTTGGTAGCACGAACGTCTAATGCACCTCTAAAAATGTATGGGAATCCAAGTACATTATTCACTTGATTAGGAAAATCAGATCTTCCCGTAGCCATAATAACATCTTTTCGAGTAGCAACCGCTAAGTTGTAATCAATTTCAGGTATCGGATTGGCCATGGCAAACACAATAGGATTGTCGGCCATTGTCAATAACATCTCTGGCGACATAATATCTCCAGAAGATAAGCCTAAGAAAATATCCGCACCAACTAAGGCTTCCGCCAAAGTCATTTGTGGCATATCCTTAGCATATTTTTGTTGCAATGGCGATAGCGACGGATTGTCTTTAGTTAACAATCCTTTACTATTAAACATTACTATGTTTTCTAATTTAACTCCTAATAAAATATATAAATCGGCACAAGCCAAAGCGGCAGAACCAGCTCCAGAGACAACCATCTTCATGTCCTCGGCTTTTTTACCCGCTAATTCCAACGCATTTAAAAGTGCCGCCGAAGAAATAATGGCAGTCCCGTGTTGGTCATCATGCATTACCGGAATATTCAATTCATCTACCAAGCGACGCTCGATTTCAAACGACTCAGGAGCTTTGATATCTTCTAGATTGATTCCTCCAAAAGTTGGCGCGATATTTTTAACCGTTTGAATAAATTCTTCGACATTTTTGGTATCTACCTCAATGTCAAAAACATCAATTCCTGCGAAAATTTTGAACAACAATCCTTTTCCTTCCATTACTGGTTTGGATGCTTCTGGTCCAATATCCCCTAATCCTAAAACGGCAGTACCGTTAGAGATTACGGCAACTAAATTTCCTTTTGTAGTATATTTATAAACGTCATTAACGTCTTTTGCAATTTCTAAACAAGGCTCAGCAACTCCAGGAGAATAAGCTAAAGACAAATCTCTTTGTGTAGCATATTTTTTAGTTGGAAGTACTTGAATTTTACCTGGCTGGGGTTTTGAATGATATAATAAAGCCTCACTTTTTTTATTATTTTTATCCATTTTTGTTATATTTTTTCTGACTGACAAAGATAGGACTATTGAATTAAAAAGGAGTATTTAAGTGAATTCTTTTACGGAAAAGAGTCCTGTTTTTGAATAATAGTTAAAAAAAACAGCCACAATAAATTGCAGCTGTCCGACTAATTATTCTAATTTTTTACTGTGTAATATACGAATTCAAATGATTGATTGTGTCTTTCTGAATTTCAATAATAGCCTTAACTACATCACTAATGGATATAATACCTACTACTATATTATTTTCTACAACGGGAAGGTGACGGATTTTTTTAGTGTTCATTAATTCCATACAATAGTCTAAATTATCTGATGGTTTAATACAAATCACTTCGCTAACCATAATCTCTTTGACCAAAGCATCCTTTGATGATTTATCTTTCAACACAATTTTACGAGCATAATCTCTTTCTGAAAGAATTCCTTTTAAAACAGTATCTTCAATTACAAGTATTGCCCCAATGTTTTTTTCACTCATTACAGTCAAAGCTTCATAAACTGTATTGGTAGATAGCACAGAATATACTTCTTTGCCTTTTGTACTTAAGATTTGGTTTACAGTCATAACAAATTATTTTAGTGAACTATAAAGTTAAAAAAATATTTGTTCAAATTACAAATCAGTTTATTTCTTTCTAGAAAATAATTTTTCAGGGTGGACCAATTGATTCAATTGTAACTTTAAATCCTCTCGCAACAACTGCATTCCTAGCTGAAATGAAGCGTTCATCCAACCAAAACCTTCTCTTGTGATGTACTCAAAATCGGTTCCTTGATTACCATATTCAGCAAATACTTTGTGAGAAGCAATTTCGACATCGTATTTTTCTGGTACTGTTCCATTATAATCACAGGCATTTTTGGTAATCATCCACAACCAACGATAAACTAATTCCTGTGTCAAATCATGATACCCATAATTCTCTAGACCTTGCCAAATAATCATTTGGTGAGGAGCCCAGCCATTTGGAAAATCCCATTGACGTTTCATTTGGTCATCCCCTATTTGCGCCAAGGCTTCGGGAGCACAACCCGCAATACCTCCATCAAAAATTAATTTTGGAAGTTCGTGTTGCACCATTTTTTGCGCTTGTTCTGGCGAAGCAATTTTTGCCCAAAGCGGAAAAAAGCTAGTGGCTGACAAAAATAAATGTTGCGATTTTGTTTCAATATTATAATCAAAATAACAATGATGTTCCTCGTTCCAAAGCAACTGATTTATCAATTCTTTGCGAGTAGCAGCTTTTTCTAACCAATATTCTTGGTTGTATTTTTTTTGATTGTATTCGAATTCATTATTAAAATGAGCACCAATAATCTGAGCAAAATCGGTTTCATATTTATACAACATCGCATTCAATTCTACGACATTGAGAGAAGCACAGATGCCTTCTAAACGGTAACTGGTGTCATGACCACTTTCTCTCACGCTTCGATCATGAACAAAATAAGCGTCTAATTCTGGGTTTTGTATTTTTCTTTGGTAATACCCTCTTTCATAGTCAGCAACCGACATTTGTAATGCCGCAGCATAGGGTTTCAGAATATCGTCATAATGACCTTCTTCAGTTTCAGGAGGCAATCCTATCCCTTCTGCAAAATAGCGATTGAGTCCATTTGAAGTCAACCGTTTATTGGTGTGCATCCATACCGTTTCGTATTCTTTAATAGCAATACTTATATTTTCTTTAAGCCAATCCAACTCTTTAACTGGCGCGGCATTAAATACTTCTAGCACCATACTAGAGAAAAAAGGAGGTTGGGTGCGAGTTAAATAATACGATCTATTGGCATTTAAAATTTTACCATAATGTTGGATTTGGTAAGCAAAATTTTCGACCATGCTTTTGGCTAATTCTATTTTGCCATCAATTAACAGTCCGATATTTTCAAAATAACTATCCCAGCCGTACATTTCGTTAAATCTCCCACCTGGCACTACAAATGGTTTTCCTACCAATTTACCTGATTTTTCTACTAATTTTAATGAGAGAACCCCTCCTTGATCATTGATTCCACTTACATATTCTGGCGTGATTTTTTCAGGAAGTTGTACTACTTTGAATTGGTATTTTTGTGCCAATTGAGTGTAAAAATCAAAAGCAACTGGATCTGTAAACGGGACATAAATAATAGGATCTCCTGATTTAGATTTTACATCAGTCAAGACATTTTTTAGTCCGTCTTCGTCCATAGTCCTCGTCAATCCTTCCCAAAAATAATCTTTAATTACTCTTGACAATCTATTGGCTGGCAACTCAAAAATTTTATCAGTCTCAATAAAATCAACGCCACTCTCTTTAGCTAAAATTAGTTCTTGTAAAAGATTAGACAACGCATACGTCCCTTCAACAACAACATTTTTACCATCAATAACAAATACTTTAGAGCCTTTATCTTCAATGGTAATTCGTTTGTCTTGATCCGTATCTTCTTGTAGAAGAAGTTGATTTAAGGTTTGATTAATATCAAGATGTAACTTCATTTTTGGTGGTTAATTTTTTCAATATAAAAAAGGAAACTAATAATAATGCCATCGGAATTAACGTGTAATAAAATGCGTTTTCAGGGCCTTCGTTTTTAAATAAATAACCAATTATTCGAGAACCTAAAGTCCCTCCTAAAGCAGAGAAAACAACAATCAATCCGGTCATTGCACTATGTAACTTTTTAGGCAAAGCACTCAAAACTACCGAATTTAACAACGGGTATATAGGCGCTATAAAAAGCCCTACTAATGGAAAGGCAAATCCTATCAAAGGAATGTCAGTTAATGTATTAATTTCTTGCACTTGCAATCCGACTGTTTTTGGCAGTACAAAAACCACTACTAGCATTGCCAAGATGATACAAAAACTAAGTACCCAAATCCAATTGATTTTTTTGGTAATAATTCCCGCTAGTATTCGACCCACAGCCAAGCTAATCGCTAAAATACTTGCCATCATAATACTAATGTTCTCAGGGAGATGGAGCACTTTACTATTAAAAGTAGGTAGCCAAGACATGATTCCTTGTTCTATCATGACAAATAAAAAGGCACTAATTACAAATACAATGGTTAACAATTTAGCAAACAAAGCAAACATTTGAGCAAAGTCATCGGCTAGATTTACTCCAGCAATTTCTTTTGATTCTTCAAATGGAGTAAAAAACAAAAAGCTAAAGGATACTAAAGTTAATCCCGCTAACAACCAATATACATTTAACCAAGAATCGGGGTTACTATCTGAATTAAAAGCAGGGAATAAAAAATAAGCCAAAGCAATGCCTATCATAAAAACTCCTTCAATGCTACTCATTAAACTATTATGTTCTTGTTGACTTTCAGTAACCGTTCCAATAAGCGAGTAAACCGAAACTTTGATTAAAGCAAACGAAACCCCTACCGTAGCAAATAAAATCTTAGCTGCATTAAATGAATTACCAAAATACATACTTAAACAAGCTACAGCAACTAAGCCTAAACCGATAAGCATAGCTTTTTTATACCCAATTCGAGGTAAAAAAGAAGCCACTAAAAAAGAAACAATCGCAATAGGCAAATCTTTAAAAGCTTCCAGAATACTTGCTTGCAACTCATCTACACCGTAATTCGCCTGTGATTTAAGAATCACAATTCCTACACTGTTGAGCAAAATGGCAAAAACAAAGTAGTTCAAATACATCGCAATTTTGACCGCTCCTTTTTTCATACTTATTAAATTTAAGATTGATCAAAATCAATCGGATTAAACATTAATTCTCTGCCCCTAAATATTCCTGAATATTAATTCCTTCAGGCAATCTCCCTACATTTTGTAATTTTAAAACAGCTAATTTTTGAGCAATCGTAATTGTTTGTTCAAAATCTTTTCCTAACAAACGGGCATATAAAAATCCTGTCCAAAAAGCATCTCCGGCTCCTGTTGTATCTTTTATATCATCAATTCGAGTGGCTTGTTGATGAAACATTCCATATTCTTTATCAGATAAAACGACTCCATCTTTTCCTTTGGTCAAACAAATGGTTGAAGCACCTAGCTCATGGAAGTAGTCAAATATATAATCTTCTGTTTTAGAAGCTGCAAAAAGTCGGTAACAATCGTCTTCACTTAATTTCACTAAAGGATTAGTTGATAAATACTCTCTCAGTACTTGCTTAGCCTCTTCTCTGTCAGGCCAAATGCGTTCTGAAAAGTTGATATCAATACTCGTTTGTAATCCTAAGGCTTTCGCTTTTTTAGCACTTTCTACAATCGTAGTTCGCGCTGGATTTTTACTCAAAGCAAAACAAGTGGTGTGAAAAATCTTAGCACTTTCTAATAATTCATCCGGAATTTGAGAAGGTAAAATTTGATAATCCGCTTCTCTGTATGGAATAAAATCAGGTGTCCCAGTTGATTTAGAAACAAAAATTACCGAAGTTGGTTCTGTTTCAGACTTTCTAACTTGAGAGGTAATTACGTGATTGTCTTTTAACTTTCTTACGATATATTCGCCCAAACCATCTTCTCCACAAGTGGCAACAATTACCGATTTCAATCCTAAACGAGTGGCATTTACGGCTACATTTGTTGGGGATCCTCCTAGAAAACGGTGGTAATCTTTGGTTCTATTAATTGATGTATTTACTTCATGGCCTATAAAATCGATAAGCACTTCTCCTGCACATATAAGGTCTACTGTTTTTTCCAATTGAGACTAAAAATTTAAAATTTGTATTGTATTTTGTTTTGGTTTAATGAGATACTTTCTTTGTCTTAATCAATAGCGTACAAAAAGTACCTATTAACAATAATGCACCTGCAAAAGTGATGGCTAATCGTGGATCATTATTTAAGAAATTTTTCAAGATATAACCAAATGTCAAGTTTTGAATAATCATAGGAATTACAATCATCATATTAATAATTCCCATATAAACACCATAACGTTCTTTTGGAATATCAGCTACTACCATTAAATACGGGATACCCATCATACTGGCCCAACCGATTCCAAAACCAGTAATAGCAACAAATAACAGGTATTTATTGGCTATGTGTGGAAATGCTAAAAAGCCTAAAGCAGCTAATAACAAACAAAAAGCATGTACATTTTTAGGGCTAAATTTCTTAGCAAAACCAACTAAAGCGAAAGCGATTAAGAACGTTACAATATTATACCAACCATTAACCAATCCTGTCCAACCCACAGCTGTTTCATAAGCAGCTGGATTGCTATCTGGTGTTGCATTCCAAACAGACAGCGCAATACTTTTTGATGAATTTTGCCAATAACAAAATAGCGCGTACCATTGAAATAAATACACCAATGCCAGTTGCCACATCACTTTTGGCATTTCGCCAATAGCACCAAAAATCTCAACTATCGGTTCGATAATTCCACCTTTTTTGGCTCTCATAACTGCTAATTCTTCTTCTGTTGGCGGAATTTCGGGTGTTGTTTTCATACTCCACCAAATGGTTCCAATAGAACAAACCGACCCTAAAAAGAATGAGGCATAAATCCAAGTAGGCAACGAACCTGTTTTACCAATAAAAATTAATGGAAATATAAACAAAGATAAATTAGCCAGTGTTTGTCCAAACCCCGTAAAGAAACTCTGCATTTGAAAACCTACAGGTTGCTGATCAGCATCTAATTTATCAGCAACAAAGGCTCTATAAGGCTCCATAGCGGTATTATTCCCTGCATCTAAAATCCAAAGTAAACCAGCTGCCATCCATAATGAACTACTAAATGGGAACAACAACAATGCAATACTACACAACAAAGCTCCTACAAAAAAATAGGGCTTACGTCTTCCCCAACGAGGATGCCAAGTGTTATCACTCATAGCTCCAATAAGGGGTTGTATCAAAAGACCCGTTACAGGTCCTGCTAAATTTAGTAATGGAATTTGATCTGGACTAGCGTGTAAAAAATCATAAATGGGATTTACAGCACTTTGCTGCAAACCGAAACTGTATTGGATACCAAAAAATCCAACATTCATGTTCCAGATTTGCCAAAAATTTAATTTTAATTTCGCACTCATTGGGTTTAGTTTATTTGGTTAGCACATAAAAGTAGTCGTAAAATAGGAATCTAAAACCCTATTCAACCAAAAAACGTTTTCGCAATAGACGAAAACGTTTTCGGGTTGTGTAATTTACAAAGAAAAATAGTCTTATTTTGAAGCGAAAGGAATGATGATTTTAGTTTCCCATTCTAATTCGTTTCCTCCTAAAAATGGATTAGCTAAAAAATGCTCTAATACTGTATTTTGTAATTTTATATTATTTCTTTTTGCATAATCAAGTAAAGTAAACCAAGCTCTGTCAGATGTTCTATAATTTCCAAAATAAGTTGCTTGAAGGCCTTTCATAGCAGGGATTGTTTTGAATTTCACTTTACTATTTGGAATATATTTTGTGTTTTTAGGAATTGGGAAACAATAATTAAAGGAAACTGTTTCTTTATCATGATCCCAGTCCGTAACTTCTAGATATGGACGATGTCCTACTATTTTTATCTTATTCTTATCCAAATATCCGACAATATCTGCATCGTACCCAATCATAGTTTGAGCTTTTTCTTGCAAAACACTTTTTAAAGAAATATAAGCAACATAAATTTCTTCTGATGATTTCTCACCATCTATTCTAATTTTAAAATCGTCTATATGGTCTTCTAGACCAATTTTAAAAGATTTCATTTTTTCAATTTGTTCCGTTCTAAACTTAGTTGCAACAAACGGAGCTGTCAACCTGTTATAAAATGAATGATTTAAATCTTTGATCCCAATTGAAACATTAGTTAACGAATCATTTATCGACTTCAGGGTCCAAGTGTACTCAAAATCTTCTTCTCCTTTTATCATTTGTTGTTTTATAAAATCAAAATTTCTTTTTTCTAAAATCGTATAAATTTCATTTTGATTTTTATTTTGAGTAGTTGACCATTCTTGAATTCCTTGAAAAATTGTTCCAGTAGCTGTTTTAGCATTAAAAGTGATCGTATAATCCGATTCTTTTATAAAAAAATACCAACCTAAAAAAGTAGCTAAAACTGCAACTATTGACCATTTAATTTTAATATTCATTGTATAGATTTGATTTATTTAGATTTATTTAGATTTAAAAAAATTGATTTTACTGTTAATGTAATTCCCAAGATTCGTTCCTTGAACCACGCCATTTTCAATAGCAGCTCTATAATGAATTCCGCCATACAATCTACTGATTGAAGCTTCTGAAGCCGCTTGTTTGAAAGATTTGAAATTTCTCTTTGGCAACCCAAATGGAATTTCAGAATCATCTGTATAGCTAAAATTATCTCCAAAAATAGAAGTTAGGATAACCGACGAACAAGAGGAAGCAACAGAGTGACCACTGGTGTACTCTGGAAAAGGAGGTGTTTGTAATTGTGGTTTCCAATTTTCATCGATGTACAAATTAATATAGGTTTCAGGACGAATCACGTTCGTTCTGTACTTTTCATGCCAACAACTGATAAAACTTTCAAATATCCCGATTGATGTTTTGGTAAAAGCAAAAACCGTTGTTTCAAAATCTGATTTCGTTTTTTTCAGAGCAATCTTAGTAATATTAATCCAATGCGCATCGGGTGAATTTTTCTTTTTGGCAAACATCATGTGACCTTGTGTTACTGTTGCATAGGGATTACAATCCCAAAAAGTGGCAATGGCTGATTCTTCAGGAATTACAGTTGTTTTAGTATTTTCCATCTCAATCAATTTTTTAGAAATCATATTACCAACATCATACGTTTCTTTAGCTTCTTTATAAAATAAAGAGTTTTTATCTGTTGAAAACGGATGTGGTGCTTTGGGTTTAAACTGAGAAGCCGAGTCCATCACTAAAGTTCTGATTTCTCCCCAATGTGGTTCTACCCCGTCCATATAAGCTGGAGGTGTTGGTTGCCATCTTCCAGGTTGATCGGTATGAACAGAAAACTTAGGATAAGTTCGAGTTTGTTTGTAATTATCTTTACCCATCCACGCTTTTATTCTATCTACAACTTTTAATGCATATTCTTTAGAAACATCAAATTCCTTTTGGTTTACGTTACTCCATTTTTTATACAAACTATCTCTATATTTTTCCAAGGCTTCTTCTGAAAAAACCAATTGTTTACTTACTTCCATTTGAGCAATCAATGCTGCTAATTTTTGATTAACACCACTTTTAGCATCTAAAACAGGAATAGAATCTAAACCTTTCAGTTGTCCCTGTAAGCTTTTATATTTAGGGCTATTTTGTGCAATAATTTCATATGCCGCAATGTTTGGATACGCATAAATCCTACTCGCTACTGGAGGCGAAAAAATATCATGCACCATAATTCCTGTTACAGTGTCGACTGCAGCACAATAATCATCCGTAGTTATCACAATAGGCTGGTCTTTTTTACATGAAGAAAAAAGAACCACCATCAATCCTAAAAGATAAATTTTAGTTTTCATTTTAATTATTTGATTTTTAATTTTTAGTCATTGGAAGTTCATATACTTCCGCTTTTTTATTATTGATAGAAACCAAAAGATATTTTTTACCATTCAAAGTAAGAATATCTAAATGTCTTACCGCTTTTTGTGTCAAATCAATTCCAATTTGATTTCCTAAATAAATTGTTTTTTGGTCTTTAATCAAAGCTCCTGAAAAACCATCAAATCGACTATGGTACGGGCTTACTCCAAAATAATTTCCTGCTGCAAAAACTTCTTCTTTTCCATCACCATCAAAATCAGTTTTCACAAAACTCGTGATTGGGCTCACTTGCATTTTATTAGAGAATGGAACAAACGTAAATTTCCCATTATCGTTTCTTAAATAACCCGATTTCAAATTATGCACTTCAAATAAAGCTGCTTTTTCTAACATTTTGGGATCAAAAATCTCTTCAACTGTCTTTCCAGCAAATGATTTATACGAATTGAATTTTTTCTTCAACATTCCGCTAAATTCTTCCGCTAATTCATCTAATCCCATAGTGGTATAATACTTTCCATTTTTTTCGATGGTAACTATCGTTTCAAAAGTATCATTGGCATCAAAATCATCATAGTACATTTTCATGGGGAATTCTTGAGATGATTTGAATTTTGAATTCAGTCCCCAATTCCCAACTAAGTAATCTTGATCACCGTCATGGTCAATATCAAAAGAGGTAATAGCTTGCCATAATCCATTTTGATTTCCTGGCAACACACTTTCAGTAACTTCTTTAAAATTCCCTTTACTATTAGCGAAAAATTTTGGTTTCATCCATTCCCCAACTACAATCAAATCTTGACTACCATCTTTATTAAAATCGGTTACCACTGCATCGGTCACCATACCAATTCCTTCAAAAGTTTTTGATTGTACCAAGTTAAATACCCCTTTGTTATTATTCAATAAATAACAATCTGGCATTTTTCCAAAACTATTGTATTTAGAGTTGTTCCCAATAAATAAATCCAAATCGCCATCCTTGTCATAGTCCAAAGTTTTAATAACTGAAGCATTCATCGCTTTGGTATCTGGAAAATTTGACTTCGTCAAAGCATTTCCTAAATACAATCTATGAACCAAATCAGCTGCATATTGTCCGCTTCCAGAAGCTACAATTAAATCATTTTGGCGATCATTATTAAAATCAGCAATTACCGCAGCAGCATCTTCATAAATCGAATCTGAAACTATGGAAGGGAAAACCTTTTTTGAAAATCCATTCCCATTTTGAAGGTAAATTGTAGCTTGTTTTCCTTGTGCTCCACCGAAGAAAACATCACTTTTCCCATCATTGTTCAAATCTCCAACCACTGTAGCTGGTCCTCTATCGGAACGTTGGTAGGGAATTAATTTTTGAGCGGTAAAATCAACAAAGTCATTTTCTTGATGTATAAAATCAATCCCTAAATTAGTCACGGATTTTTTAAAAATCGGTACTACTCCAGGATGCAATTTTGCATAATTAAATGATTTACGATTCTTTGTAGGTTGAATGGTTAGTGTTTGATTCGTTTTTACATTTTTAATTGTCTGATACGTTTTATCTGGCCAAATAATTTGAACTGAATCTACTTGACTCGTTTTTCCAAAACCAAAATGAATAATCGGTTCTGAACTCGATTGAAAGCCGCGAGTAGTTTGAATTTCTTTGTATTGTTTTTTCCCTTTTACATACGAAATCACTTTACTGCCTATTCCGAAAGTATTTTTACCCCCAAAGCGTAATTTTAATTTTAAATAATTCGCTTTTTCATTTGTTTTATTGATATAAATAGAGGCTACACTATTTAAATTATTGGTTACTACGTCTAAATCACCATCATTGTCCAAATCTGCATAAGCCCCACCATTTGAAATAATCGAATCGTTTTCTATCCAATCATTCGATCTGTTATTGAATTTCAAATCCTTACCTCCTTGAAATACATAATTGGACACAATTCCATTAGGCATCTTTTTCAAAGCCTGCTTGTCTAATAATTTGGTTGTATTTAATTTTTTCTTGACGTTATCATTAGAAAAATATTTTATGTAATCCAAATCATTAGGACGTTTTGGAATTCCATTACACACAAAAATATCTTGTTCTCCGTCTTGGTCATAATCAGCAAATAAAGCACTCCAACTCCAATCAGTAGCCGCTACTCCGCTTAACAAAGCTACCTCAGTGAAATGTTTACCCCCCTGATTAATTTGCAACATATTTCTAGTATACTGATAGTGGTACCCTAATTTTTCTGTTCGATATTTTAACATCTGCACATTATCATCTCCCATAGAAGATTTTAAAACAGTTTCATTTTCAGGAAGCATGTCGAGTGTCATTAAATCAGGGAAACCATCATGATTGATATCTGCAACATCAACTCCCATTGAAAATCGGCTAATATGTCCAAAATAATTTTTCATACTCTCCGTAAATGTGCCATCTCCATTATTCAAATAATAATAATCATCTTCATGAAAATCATTACACACATAAATATCAGGATTCCCATCTAGATTAAAATCAGAAACTGCGATCCCTAAACCGTATCCATTGGCTCCACCAAAAATTCCTGCCTTTTCACTTACGTCAACAAAATGACCGTTATTATTTTGGAATAATTTGTCCCCACATTCGTAATTTCTTTTATTTCGGATATCCGCTTTACCAAAAGAAGACTCTGAATGCACCGCATGATTTAATAAGTACATATCCAAATCACCATCATTATCATAATCAAAGAATGCCGCTGATGTACTGTAGTTATCAATATCCAAACCATATTCTGATGCACTCTCTGTAAACGTATTGTCTTTATTATTAATATACAACTCATTGTGACCTTCGAAACCATTAATACCCACCACAGCGCAAACATAGATATCAAGGTAGCCATCTCCATTTACATCAGCCATAATCGAACCCGTCTGCCAATCACTTTCTCCTTCTACTCCAGCCTTAACAGAAATATCTTCAAATTTGTTTCCTCCCTTGTTAAGATATAATTTATTTTTCCCTTGATTGGATGTAAAATAAATATCGACTAATCCGTCATTATTAATATCCCCCAAAGCAACTCCTCCCCCATTGTAATAATAGAGGTAATCCAAAATAGAAATATTTTTCGATTCGTCTAATTGATTCGAAAACTTCACATTACTAACTTCTGGTGAGAGTTTTTCAAATAATTGATTTTTATTCTTTGAACAACTAATGAATAGCAATGATGCTAAACCTATTCTAATAAAATTATTCATTGCTTGTAAATAGTTTTGGAGCATTATTATTGAGCACCGCTAAAATAGCCGTTGTATTATTTTTGTTCTTAATTATTCTCATTTTTTGCACTTCACCTGTAATAAAGAAACCAGAATTTGCATACGGCAACCAAGAATACTCTCCTTTTTTGTTTCCTAACAAAACACATCCATGACTCGCGTCTAATCGACCAAACTGTGGTTTAAATTCATATTGATTTCCCCCCAGAATGATATCCAAAATACCATCTTTGTTTATATCCATTACACAACTTGTGTTAACAGACGAAAATTGTACTTGATCGGGTAGCACTTTTATTTCAAACTGACCATTCCCTTTATTAATAGCAACTACACTTTCTTGAATCACCGCTGACTTTTGTAATGAATTAGCAATTACATCTTGAGCAAAAATCTCTTGAACTGATTTTTTAGCATAATCGCCATAACTCAAATTTTTCTTTTTGATAGACGGGATTTGTTTTGCCAATTCTTGTTTTAAATTGATTGGCATATCTCTTCCTTCTATAGAACGAGTTGTAATTTGTTCAATCGTTCCGTTATTATCAAAATCATTAGTAAACAATTTCATAGGATTTTTAGCCGAAGCTTTATAAGCAGTATTAGTACCTTTATTGCCTATGATAAAATCTTTTTTACCATCATTATTCAAATCCACACATTGTACGGAATTCCAAAATCCTGAATAATTACTCAAATTCGATTTGAAAGCAGCCAAACGTCTTCCTGTATTTTTGAATATTTGAGGTGCTATCCAATCACCTACAATAATCAAATCTTTCTTATTATCATTATCGATATCTTCCCAAACCGCATCGGTAATCATTCCTGTTGCATTCAATTTAAAAGCTTTTTTATCAATAACGTTGGTGAAATTGCCTTTCCCATCATTCTCTAATAACAAATGTTTTGGATCAATTCCATATACCCCAGGAACACTTCTACTTCCAACAAAAACATCAACATCCCCGTCATTATCAAAATCATTCGGTGCAATTACCGAAACATTAGTACTTGCAGAAGGGATAACAGTAGTGGATTTTACAAATGTTCCTTTACCATTATTCAAATACAAACGATTCAAATAATTATCAGGACTTGTTCTTTCGTTGCCACCTGAACCTACTAACAAATCCAAATCACCATCACCATCTGCATCAAAAAAACTAGCCGCGGTATCTTCAAAATTAGCATCGGTATCCAAGGCTTTTTGTGACGTAACCGCAAAGCTATTATTTCCTTTATTAAGATAAATTTTACCTGATTGGCCTTTAGCACCACCAATGAACACATCCTCATTTCCATCTCCATTAATATCGCCAACTGCCAATGATGGCCCTTCTTGAGAAAGCATTTTAGAAATCAAACCTTCATAATCAAAATCAATATAATCGTTCTCCTTGTGTGCCAAAAAGTTTGATTTAACTTCTTTGAACAATGGTTTTGGCTGAGTTGATTTAAAAACATAATCAGTTGTTGCATCCGCAATCGATAAATTGATGGTGGTGTTTAAAGCTACTTTTTTAATTGTTTTTGATTTACCATTTGGCCAAATAACTTGTAACGAATCTATTTTTTTATTCCCTAAACCAAAAGTCATTACATAATCAATGGAGGACTGGAAACCTCTTGACGGGATTAATTCTTGTCGGATAATCTCTTTACCAGAATACAATTCGACTACACTACCCAAAGCAAATTTATTTTGAGCAGCGCCTTTTAATTTTACTTTAACAAAATGATTGGCCTTATTTTTCTCCGAATTATTTCGATACACAAACGATTCCATGTTCACATTATTGACTACTAAATCCAAGTCCCCATCATTATCCAAATCACCGTAAGCCGCACCATTTGAAAAACTTGGGGTATCTAATCCCCAATTGGTTGCATTATTAGTAAAAGTTAGATTATGATTGTTTTTAAACGCATAATTAGGAATCGGTGTACTAGGCATCTTGGCAATAATCGTTTCAATATCATCTTTTTTACCTGTTATCACCATTTTTTGCATCAAATCATTGGCAAAAAAATCCATAAAATCTTGATTGGTTAAATCATGATAGATGCCGTTACAAACATAAATGTCTTTATAGCCATCATTATCCATATCAAATAAAAGCGCACCCCAACTCCAATCGGTTTTGGCTACGCCGGCATAATTAGCAATTTCTGTAAATCTAGCTCCATCATTGATATGCAAAGCATTTGACATGTATTGATTGAAAAAATCCATACTCAATTTACGAGTCAATAGATCGTAATTATCAAAACTTGTGGTAGTTTTTAAACGTTCATCGCCTTCCGGCAACATATCTGTTGTAAAAATATCAGCTCTACCGTCATTATTGATATCCGCCATATCTGCACCCATAGAAGCCTGACTAATATGGGTAGCCCAAGTTTGAATTTGTTCTGAAAAAGTCCCGTTTTTATTATTGATATATAAATAATCTCTTTCATAAAAGTCATTAGAAATATAAATATCTGGGTATAAATCGCCGTTCACATCTCCGACAGTAACTCCTAGACCAAAACCTATCAAACTCCCATAAATCCCAGCAGACTCACTAACATCAACAAATTTTCCATTGTCATTACGCATCAGTTTATCTCCGCCTCCTTTTAAGATATCAGCGACATCCCAATCTTTATCCCGCAATTCTCTTTTATTAGAATAATTTAACGAACTCACCGGAAGAAAGCTATTATTTAAAATATAGCAATCTAAATCGCCATCCTTATCGTAATCAAAAAACGCCGCATGAGTAGTGATTCCTGTATCAGCTAAATTGTATTCGGCTGCTTTCTCAGTAAAAGTACTATTCCCATTATTGATGTACAATTGACTTTTTCTAATCGCATCAATATTACTTCCCGCATCACAGACATAAATATCCAAAAAGCCATCTCCATTAATGTCGACCATGACTACACCAGTTGACCAAGCCTTTTTACCATTGACACCTGATTTAGTAGTAATGTCTTCAAATTTTAAATCACCTTTGTTCAGATATAATTTATTCTCCCCAAGATTAGAAGTAAAAAAAACATCGGCTAAGCCATCATTGTTAATATCCCCAATCGCTACTCCACCACCATTATAAAAATTACGGTATTTGAATATATTCATGTTCTCCCCATTAGCCACCTCATTTTGAAAATCAATACCCGTCTGAGACGACTCTAATTTGGTAAACAAAGCATCAGAATTCCCTTTGGAACAACTTGTAAAAGCAACAGAAAGAAAGAAAAACACAATACGTTTTAACATCATTACTAATGAATTAAATTTATAAATATATGGGAGCAATTTATGGATTTTTGAGTATATAAAAAAATAAAAAAGAGGCTAAAATAGTGATATATAAACAAAAAAAGAGCCTTTTTAAGGCTCCTATAAAAAAATAAGGAGGGTAAAAAATTACCCTCCTTAAAAATATGTTTCAAAATAATTCTAGATAATATTAGTATCCAGGATTTTGATGAATATTTGGATTTAACAAAGCTGTAGTTGGAATTGGCAACAATACTCTATACGCATCAGTATTAGTCATTGTAGCTCTGGCAGTAGTATAAGTTCCAAAACGAATCATATCGTTTCTTCTCCATCCTTCTTCCCATAACTCAGTAGCTCTAGCATTATTAATTCCAGCCAAAGTTGTTAAATTGATTGATGTAGTAATTCCTTGACGAGAAGACAATGCCGAAGCAATTGAAGCCAAAGTAGTAGTACTTGACCCTCCTCTTACAATAGCCTCTGCTTTCATCAATAAAGCATCAGCATAACGGAACAATACATAATCATTTTCAGGTTTATCCATATTAGATACATCTGGAATGTATTTTTGTGGACGAATACCCCATCTTTCTAACCAGTTGTCAGAAATAATTTTACCATCAGCTGGCAATCCTGCAGGATCACTTTGGAAATTCAAAGGTAAAGAACCATTTTGACCTCTTGTTGTCAAAGGAGTTACCCCACCTTTATCATATTGTAAACCAATACGCATACCTAGTGGACTACCAAATGAAGCTACAATAGCAGGATCATTATTTTTGATACGTCTATCTGCTGGATCAAATTTATTATAGTATTCTTGTAACACAGAGAAACCATTCCATCCAGAAGGGATTTGATTGTAGTGATTACCCATGTACCATCTTGTTCTGATTGCACCCATATCAACACCATTGATGTTTTTAGCAGTAAAAATCAACTCAGGACTAGTATGGTTAGCTGGTTTAAAGTTATCCCAATAATCTGGCGCCAAAGTAGTAGCACTAGAAATAGCATCAACATGCTCAATAACTTTATTCATATTAGCTACATTATTAGCATTAAACCCTGTATGAGATGGAGAATCAAATACCGCTTTATTCAAATAAATTTTAGCTAACAAAAAGTGAGCCGCATCTTTACTTGCAATAGATGGATCTGAAGTATTCTTAGCAGGTAAATTAGGCAATGCTTCTTCTAACAATGCGATAATTTTTGCAGTAGCTGTAGGAGAATCCCAAACTTTTGGAAAATCATCCGGAGAACTTCCTGCCTCTCTGTAAGGCACTTGTCCATACATATCAATAGCATTATAGTAATAATAAGCTTTCAAAAACTGCGCTTGTGCTTTTTTATCTGCTGGAATCCCTTGGATTGCCAAAGCCAAATCACAATTATAAACACTTGACAACATCGATTTCCAAGCTGTATTTATCTCTCTACTATTTGCATCCCATGTGTGGAAGTGATCTTGCAACCATGCTCCTCCATCTCCCCAGTCACCTGCACGAGTTGGAACAATACAAAAATCTGTAGAAACTTCTTGAACTGCAAATACTCCATCCTGAGGCTCAAAATTACGTAAACCATTGTAAGCCGATGTCAATACAGCATCTGGATCCGCACTAGAAATAGCAGTTGCATCTTGTATTTGTTCATCTAAATTGGTACAACTAACCCCAAGAACTAAAGCTCCTGCGAATATACCGTACTTTATAAAATTAATTTTTTTCATTTTTATTCTAATTAAAATGTTACGTTAAGACCTACTGAAAAAGTTCTTGCTTTAGGGTAAGATAAATAATCTATACCTGCTGAAGGGATACCATTTAAAGATTTATTAGTATCAACCTCTGGATCAAAACCTGAATATTTAGTAATCACAAATAAGTTAGAACCATTAACATAAAAACGAGCTGATTTCATTTTTAAACGCTCTAAAACATTTCCTTTAACTGTATATCCTAAAGTCAAATTACCTAATCTAATAAAATCACCTTTTTCAAGATATTTTGTAGATGGTGTATTAGCATCTGATCTAGATTGAACAGAATTTGCAACTTCAGGAGTTACGTTTTTACCTCCCAATTGGTTTTGGTAAAATAAAGCAACATTAGTATTGTTAAACAAATAATTTCCAAAATTACCATATAAAGAAGTTGAGAAATCAAAATCTTTGTAAGCTAAACTAGTTGAGAAACCAAGTGTCATTTTAGGCAAAGGTTGTTTGTCTAACATTTTTGGCGCACCACCATTAGCATATTGAGAAATTCCTGAAGAATTATATCCTGTAAATTCAGGTAAATAGTAAGTATACAATGGGTAACCATCTTGAATTCTTTGAACATAAGCATCAGTTAAACCTTGTCCATGAATAGCACCAACATTATAAACATTTGAATCACCAAGATCTTGAATAGTATTAGATAAGAAAGCAGCATTTGCAGACACATCCCATCTCAAATCTTGAGTATCAATTGCTTTGTAGTTTAATGCAATCTCAAATCCTTTATTAATTAAATGCGCTGGTAAATTAGTGTATTTAATACCTTGAGGAGATGGTTGACCTGAAGTTGAAGGAATACCAACAATTAAATCAGTTGTATTTTTATTGAAGTAATCAACAGAACCTGATAATTTATTTTTCAATAAAGTAAAATCAGCACCAACACCATAAGAAGTTGTAGTTTCCCAAGTTAATTGAGAGTTGGCATTGTTTACAATGTTAAATTGGTCTGGACCATTATATTCAATAATACCTACAGAAGAGTTTCTTGGAAATTCAGTATTACCTGTTTTACCAACATTAGTTCTTAATTTAAAATCATTAACTAATCCTTCTTTATCAGATACAAATTTATACCCTAAACCTAATGAAGGGAAATTTCCGTATTTTTTACCGTCAGCCGCTTTAGAAGAACCATCACGTCTTACAGTTAAATCTAAGTTCAATTTGTTATAGAATGACATAGAAGCTCTAGCAAATACAGACTGCATTTCAACTAATCCTTTATAAGAACCAGTTCTAGTTTCTGTAGGAATACCACCTTCCATATTGTTCAACAAATTAGATTGAGTAGAAGCAAAACCTTTAGCGGAAACATAATTACCATTTGAACTATAGTTATAGAAAGAATATCCTAAAATAGCATTCAAATTAATGTCTTTTGTGATATCTTTTGTATAAGTTAAATTATGCTCAATAGTTTTATTAACTCTTTGATCAAGAGAAACTGTTGCCTGACCTCTATATTCTTTTAAATCCGCAGGATTAGTTGCTCTAGCGAAATCTTGAATATTCAAGTCTGGAGTCGCTTGTTGTTTCACAACTGAATTAGAAGTTTCAAAACCAACAACCATTGTATATTTCAAATCGTTAGTCAATTTCACATTTGTTGTAATATTACCTAAAAATTTAGACAAATCACCATTATTTGTAAATGAGTTCATTAAGTGTACAGGGTTGATATAATCACCACTTACTCTTGTATAACCACCTGGCTGAGTCGCATCATATACAGAACGTGTTGGATTCCAATACAAAGCAGAGCTCAACAAGTTACCAATATAACCAGTGTCGTTTGTAATCAAACCTCTACGATCTTTGATATTTGAGTAAGAAATACGTGTTTCTAATTTAACTCTACCATCTAAGAAATCATTAGAATTATACAAAGTAGCCGTATATTTATCTAATCCTGTATTTCTAACAATACCATCAGTATTAGCCATACCTAACGAAATTCTTGTATTTGATTTATCAGTACCACTAGAGTATGATAAATCATGATTCAAAGTACTTCCAGTTTGCAATACTTCTTTTTTCCAATCAAAATTACCACCAAAGTGATTAGCCGTTTGTCCAGGAGTAGCAGCAAGAAATTCACCCGCAGACAAAACATTAAATTTAGACGCATAAGACGAAGTAGAGTAAGAAGTTGAATATGTTAATTCTGGCTCTTTAGATTTCCCTTTTTTAGTTGTAATAATGATAACACCATTAGCACCACGAGCTCCATAGATTGCAGTTGAAGAAGCATCTTTCAAAATAGACATGCTTTCGATATCATTTTGATTGATAAAACTCAATGGATCTTTTGCAGTCATAGTACCTAAATTCATATTAGCACCACCCGCAGAAACATCTCCACCAGCCAAAGGCACACCATCTACAACGATAAGCGGTCCATTACCTCCACGAAGAGTTCCATTACCACGGATACGAATAGAATTAGAAGCACCAGGCTCACCACTTGAAGAAGTGATTTGAACCCCAGCTACTTTACCTCTTAAGATTTCAGCAGGGTTAGTTGCAGCAACGTTATCAAATTTCTTTGATCCCAATTGATCAACTGCACCAGTTGCATCTTTTTTCTTCACAGAACCGTAACCGATAACGACTACTTCTTTTAATTCTGCTGAATCTTCTTTTAAAGTAACATTTACAT
>ERZ650310.8-NODE-8-length-56273-cov-8.106514_pt1 | contig 56273 bp, 78 predicted proteins | sample MGYA00376246_ERZ650310 | MGnify/ENA primary metagenome ERZ650310 (study PRJEB26733, sample SAMN07839286) | wastewater metagenome | biome: small river; feature: stream; material: water | place: USA: North Carolina | collected 2016-03-01 ...
CCATATAAAATACATATTGTATTAATTTATATTGATTCTAAATAACATAAAAAGTAATAAATAAATTGCTTTTTACTTGTGAGTAATATATATGTTGCCTATATTTGTATAACAAAATCAAATAATAGGAATTATGATAATAGTAACAGCTTTCCACGGGACAGATAGAGTTTTTGAAGATTTAAAAACTAACCAAGAAAAAAGAAGTGCAGGAACTAATGGAGGTCTTTGGTTTTCGTCTTCCCCTATCGTTGCCGCATCTTATACTGATTTCGGAGGATACAATGAAAAAGCATATTTAAAAGCTTTGGAGAATAAAATCGCTGGTAATTCTTCAATTATCAAAACTAAAATTTTATTTTCTAATCCTTTAATTTTTGATGCAAAATTTAACGAAAGCGGTGATTTGGAAAATAACTGGAGTAATAGAATTACAATTGCTGATTTATTCACGAAAGCTTTAAAAAACGGAAATGATGGGGTAATTGTTTCAAATGTAGATGATTGCGGTTCTTATGTTTCTTCTGAAAATAAATACTCTACTATTTACGGAATTGTTAACGAAAATCAAATACTAAACTAATGAACTACACACATATAGATTTCAAAGAACTGAAAAAGCAACTCTGTTTAAAAAACAGGGATATTGCCTTGATTGTCGGGTTAACAGAAAATAGTGTTAAGAATCAAACCGCACCCAGCAAAGAATTGCCTACTTGGGCAAAAGCGATGCTTTACGGTTACGAATCCAGACCCGTCAACGTAATAGTGACCCGTGTATTGAAGAATCTAAACCTTAACTAAACTAACAAAGTTTCCCCAATAATCAACCTCAACATCAAAACATCCTCCTTGTTCATCTAAATAAATGAATTGATGTATAACGTGGTGGCGTTCCATTCCGTCAATCCATTTAGTAGGTAGTTGTAGTTTGTAGCGTGTACCTGATAAACGGAAGGGACGACCTAATTTTGATATTTGGGTTTCAAATGTTAGATTAATGGTTGTGTCTTTTGATATTCTTATCATAGCCTAAAAATAAATTCGTTAGTATTTTCAAAAGGAACACCATAAGATGTCCATATATAACACTCAATTCCTTTTGATTTTATTTCTTCAATCCTGTATTTTTGAATTTCACTTAGTTTTCCGTGTTCTTGTTTAACTTCGATAAATATTGTCCTATTTTCTTTGACCGCTAATAAATCTGGAATACCGTTTTTATTAGTCTTAATCATTTTAACCACGAAGAAACCGTTGGATTCTAGTTGTGTTATAATCTTCTTTTGAATTTTTGATTCCATAGTCATTTTTAAATATGTTTAAAGTATAATCTTTCTTATTTAGAACGGTTCTATATATCTTTTCTTCAATACCTCCTTTTGCGAATATCCAAAAAATATCATTTTCTTTTCTGTCCATCGTGGTTAATCGGTCACGGCTTTGCCAATAACTTACTGCGCTAAAATCGATATTATAATATACAAGATACTTGGCTGCTTTTAAACTGATTCCCTCACGTCCTGACGTTATTTGCAAGGCTATCCATTTATCAGTTGAGTTAAACTCGTCAAGGTTGTTTGTTAGTTTATCTGCTAACGTTTCTTTAAGAGCGTTCCATTCCTCTTTAAACTTATAAAAGATACCTATTTTGTGTTCTGCGAAGTTGGCACGTATGTACTCGGCTTTTGAGTAGTCTATAACCTTGCTTGTGCCGTCTTCAAATTTACATGTACCACTAAATAATTGATGTATTTTTTGCTGTAACTTAACACCTGTATCGGCTAATATTAACTGACCTTGTGAATTTTTCACAACTAAATCACGTTTCAACCTTTCAACCAATTGATAAGTTATTGGTTTCATTTCAACTTCTAACATCATTTCGTTAACAGTCGAAGTAAACCCAGCCTCCTTTTGAGTGAAAGTTAAAACATAATATTTAATCCTGCGATTGATATGTATGATGTCGGCATCTGAATAATCATTAACTTGCGCATATCCTAAATGCTTAATCTTTACATTTACAAAATCTTTAGCCCATTTATAAAAGTTCGAATATTCTTTAAATGGTGAGTTGTCAGACAATTGAAACGAGTGATACCATTGTGAATGACTCTCTGGAGTTGGTGTTCCAGAAAGTAATATCATTGGTAAATGACTATACTTTTGTCTGGCTAACTTTTGATACACTGACGGTTTTGGATAGGCTGCAAACCCGTGAAACTCATCGTAAATAACTAAATCAAAATTATCATCTATCTTATGCAGGGATTCTTTATTGATAATATTCAATTTAAAATCATATTCCATCTGGTCGTAATCCCATTGGATAGAAGAAAAAGCTTTGATTTTTGTAACGAATAGAATTGATTTAGCACCGTAATTTTGAGCGGTTTGCAAAGCGGTTAATGTCTTACCAGTTCTAACTTCCATGCAAAGACAAACTATTTGTTTTTGTCTTAATATTTCGGTTGCTTCGTTCGATAACTTTATTTGATAGTCTCTTAATTTCATAGATTAAAATATTACTTCGTCTTCTTCGTTAATATCTTCGTAGGTTGTTTTAATCATAAACCATTGAAATCCGTTAGAATTTCCTGATTGGTATTCATACTTCATAAAGTTGCAATACTTTTGAACCCAAATATTAAACTTTTTACGGGTTAGCCATTTCTTAAAATCTTGGTATTCCTCAACAAATTTATCAAAATATATTTTTTTATCTAATCTTTCGTTGTGTGAAACTGATTCTTTTTCGTTTATAAATTCATAAAACTCCATACAAGTTTCAGCTATGAATTTACGCATTTTAATATTTTTAGCGTTTTGAGGAATCAATCCGTTTTGTAAAAACAACTTCAAACAATACACCATATAATTATCAAACTTTTGGAAATCTTCCAAAGTCCAATCGTCAAATAATTGCCTTCCAAATTCATCCTCTGGGGTTAAATTCTTGCCGTAATATTGCGCAATCTCTAACTCAAATCTTCTCCTGTCGTGACTATTTCCCTCTCCTTTTATTGCATAATTTGTGGATATTATTAACTTTGGGCTTTCATGTACATTTAATTTTACCGCATCTTTATTTTTACGTTCCAAAGTCAATCCCTCTGTAACCAAACTAAACTTTTCCTCAAAGTTGAAATTCTTTACAACATCATCAAATACCAATATTTTAGTATCTAAAGAAACTGTTTGATATGGAAACGATTTTTTACCATCAAATAATTTACCATCTATTATACTTGTTTTTCTAATTTGTGAAATCCCTTGTACATAAACACCTTTTCCTGTTCCACCTTCAGGATTGTCACTTATAACCTCATCATTCAGTATTATAGCCTTATTATTGCTTCTATTCTTATAAGTAGATAAAAGATAACCTACAACACATTCAACAGAAATAGGTTCTTTATTTGAGATATTATAAATGAATTTTTGATAGTCATTTTCGAAGTTGTCCAACTCTATAAAATCCCTTTGTAAAATGTGGTCATTCCAAATATAATAATCAATATCAATATAATCAATCATATTAATTTTGTCCTTTGTTATTTCCAACACCCCATTTTGAAAGGCTATAAAGCAATTAGTACGAGTATCGGTTAGCATTTTTAACTCGATGCTTTCCAACATCAAAAGGAAATTTTCTGCAAACAAGTTTTGATACTTTGCGCAATAATTCCAAACTTCAACCTCTTTCTTTTCTAAAAGATAATTTAAAACAAAATCCTTTATAATCTCAACACTTGTAATCTTTACTTTGTTGGAATTAATATAAACCCAAGTTGGTTTTTGGCTATCGTTTGGGTAGTGTTTTTTAAATCCATTTCGTTCTAAAAAAAACTTATATTTTAATGGGTCAATAACCACCTTTTCTTTTCCTGACTTATCGTAAACGATAAACCAAAAGTCTTCGTGATCTAATACTTCCTTTAACTCATCAAAAGTATCCTCCGATATACCATGTTTTTTTATTACAGCTTCTTTCCCTTTTTTTAAATCTACTTTTACTTTATCAATCTTTTGGTAATCTTCAAAGAATTTAGAATCAAACTGTCTTTTTTTGTATGCACTTTTTATTGTGGTCTTTGTTTCAGTTTCTGAAAAATCACCGATTACTACATTATTAAAAATATATCCCTCGGCTGTATATTGGCTTATCCCATATTCACAAAACATACCAGCAAGGTCAAATATAAATGCGTTTCTTTCCCCTTCTACAAAGTCTTTTTTCCAATCGAAAGCCATTATCTTTTCAATTATCTTTTCTTCATCTGTAATTGGAATAAGAGGACTTTTTTCAGTAACCCTATAACCTTTATCAATTAGTTGAGGCTCAAAAATAGTGGCTTCATAATTTATATAAATGTCAGGGTCATAAGATTCATAACATACCCTGTCAACATTAGAACAATGATTATCCCAATAATCAAAATCAAACTCTTTTTGAAATTCAGCAAAATACTTTGGATGTGTTTCCTTTGTTGCAACTGGTATTCTTACAACTGCTTTCAATCCATTTCCAGAAGGTGAAACAAATAATAATATAATGTGAGGGTTACGCTCCAGCATAGACCTATGTTCGAGCATAACCTCATCATTTGGGTATTTGTCAAAATCAACACACATTAATCCAGAATGCTCAACGAGTCCATTTCCGTTTCGTTCAGAAAATTCACCAGCAAATAAAATACACGGTAGTGTTGATTTTATTTTGTCCGCTTCTTTTTTGTCTTTAGCAGCCCGAACCAAGTCTGTAATTGGTTTTGATTTTCCTGTTTTTATTCTGCTGTAGATTTTTTCCAATGTGACTATATAAGGCACGTCTTTAGACTTTAGTAAGTCTTTAAATACTGAAATTTTATATTCCATAAGTTTTAAAATAAGAAATCCGATTTATCCACTGCCTCTTACCTCAGTTTCAAAATCGGATTAATATAATATTTTTGATAATCTGTAAGAGGTTGTACAAATATAATAATAATATTTAATATAAATGCAATAGCAAACATTTATTTTTATAGTCAACATTATATTTTTAATGTTTACTTAATAAAGTCAATAAAATAACGGGATTACAAAGTAATAGCGAACATAGCAAACATTTATTTGTATTTTGATACCCCCCTATTGTTTTTATAAAACGTGTTTTCTAAGGGGTATATAGGAAACTCTCAAATGATTGCTATAAATAAAAAAGAGGTTTATTATTTCAATCGTTTACAATTGAACATAAAAAAACCACCCTAAAAGAGTGGTTTAAAAATCTGAATTAGTTTATTTTAAAATTCTACATCATCTTCATCTACTTCCGTTTCAATTTCGTCAACAGGAACAATAGGCTCTGCTTTTACAAGATATGCTTTTAAATACGTTTCAAGGACTCCAAAAGCCTCATCAGCTAAATCCATTTCGCTTTCCGAAAGTGATTTATCAAAACTAAACTCTGGAGTATAAAATTTAACCGCCCCCTTTTTTCCTTCGATTGATTTTTTAACCGTAACCCATTCGTCTGGTAATCGTGATCGATTCTTTTTAGTAAAATCGCCCCAAGCTTGGCACGCTGCACCCTTTAACTGAATATTAGCAAGCGAACCATCTTCTAACATGATGTAAATAGATTTAACATAATGCGCTCCAGCTGCTTTTACTTTCTCTTTGATTTCGGAATAAAGACCCTTTGCAATTTCATTTCCTTTAAACGGTTTAACCGTCATTATTTCCTTTGATATAAATTTAACCTCATTGGAATAAATGGCACTTTGGCAACTGTCTGACCATCCTTTAACTGCGTGCATCTCATCGAGTGCAAGGAACTTAAAAGGAAGTTCAACAGGAACTTTAACTTTGTTTTCTTTGTCGAAAAACTCAAAATGTTTGTCGTTGGATTTCCACTCTAAAAATTTAGTAGCTGGATTTGACTGTGGTTGTGCAAACGCTTGTCTGCGGTTTGAAGTTGTACTCATAATATATTATTTTTATGACTTTCTATGACGGGGCGAAAGCCTTACCCCTGTTATTATGATTTTGTAAAGATAGTAAATTATTTATTTTTCCTACGTTCTTCACGCAATAAATATTGATAATATTGTAATTCTTTTTTAGCTTCTTTTGATTTATTGTATAGACTTTCAAAAGTTGGATCTTGAATATTTAAATCAAAATCGCTCATTTCTTCATCAACTCTTTTTGATGATAAAAAACACTCTCTTATTTCATTTGGAATAGTGAAATAATGTTCCTCACTCATTCTTAAAAATACTTGGCTATTTGCTCCCATAATTAATTAATTAAAAATTCCCCTCAATGACCGCCAAGTGCAAAGAGAGGAATCGTATGTTTCTAATCTTGGCGGATTTTGTTTTACAAATATAGTAATTTATTTCATTCCAACAACTCCAAAAAACATTATTTTCTTTTATAATTTTTGCAATATTTTCAAATGCTGAATCGAAAGCACCATTATCATCACCATCAAATGTATATTTTACTTTATTTTTAAGATTATAACTAATCTCGAATAATGCATTATACATCGAAGATGCGTTATTGAACAGATTATAATCTCGCAAATCTTTATCTTTATCTAAATCTAATTCAATTATTACTTTTGCCATTTGTAATATCTTTTATGAATTTATAAATATGATCCTGATTCAATCCCCAAAAAAATTCGCAATCGCCTAATTTATCCAAAGGCGGTTTTGTAAAAAAAGATTGTTTATTATCGTTATTTTCTGCCGTATAACGATAACATTTGTCTTTTAGTTTACAATCAATTCCAGTGCATTTTGTCATATCGCTCATAATCGTTATTTTTCGGGTTTCACACCCCATTTTATGTACTCCGTTTAATTGTCCGCATTTACTACATTTGTTCATAATTTCATTGGTATTGCAATTGGTAGACTTCCTTTATTTAATACAACACCACATCCTATAGCAGGCTTGCGAAAATGACGTCCGTAAGCCATTGCGTAGCTCTTGTTATCTACACCGCATCCAACTTGCATACCCCATACGATGAAATTCGCCCCGACTAAATAATCAGTGTATAATTGAGTATGTAAATGCCCTTGTACTTGGCTTTGCAATTCGCTTTTAATTCGATTCCTTGCCGTTCCACCCTCACCGTGATTTATATTTATTCCGAACAATTCTATGTTCTCAACAAATTCCCATCCCGAAGTGCATAAAACATCTTTATATTCTCTAATCCATTTTTTTGAAACCCCGCTACTATATGCCTTTCTATAAACTAATCTATCGTGATTTCCGACTATTACTTTTGCTTTCGGGAACGTGTGATACCAGTTTGAAATCATATCAATAGCTCGGTCTAGTTCTTCTCCTGCTCCGTAACCATCTGGATCGCTTTCGTGATAGCTTGTATAATGGTTGTCAATTATATCACCGATAAAAATAATCGTTCCGCAATCGTATTTTTCTTGCTGTTCACGGCAAAACTTTAAATATCCCTCTTTCGTGAATGGAGCGTGCAAATCTCCAATTATTAAAATGTTGTCTTCATTTCCATCTTTATATGGAATTATGCTTTTGTTATTGTATTTTACTTCTTTTACTTCCCTTGGTTTTTCTTTTGGAATTCCAAATACTCGAATATTTGCAACGTGTTTACGTAGTCTTTCTATTTCTAAAGCAGTACCATCTGGAAAAAGTTTTTTTGCTATATGTGTGTTATTTGAATTGTTATCTAAAATTTTTAAAATATCATTATTGTAAATATCGTATTTGCTCATAATCAATTTTTTATCAAAAGTAAGAATTAATTTATTCAATATATTTAAAATCACAAAATTTTTTTGTTCGTCCACCAATCAAATGATAAAAAGTACTTCGATTGATTACGTTGGCCTCGAAGCATTCTTTGCCGTTGGCGTAAATTGTGCCGTCACTTATTCGCATTACCCGTTTATCAGTTCCTTTGCCGTACGCTTGCTTTTTGTAACCTGTTTTTAGATTGTTTAGCTCAACATAATCTGAAAGATTGAATTTCGGTTTAGGCTTCGACCATAACGGATGATTTGGATGGTTTCGTAGGATGTCTATAATTTCAAATATTCCCATCACATTTCGGCATTAAAACACTTTCTCATAAGAGTGTTTATTTGGTTAGTCAAGCCTTGAAAATACGTTGTTTTTTGAATCGTGTAGGTGTTTGCGCAGTCGTTATTCAGCAGCTCACACATTTCAGTCAGATTATTTTTGAGTTCAATCATTCGTGGGTTCGTTACTTTTAATTCGTCTAAATTTTCTAAAAGTAGTTGCATGTTGCAATAAAACAAATGCATTTGAATACGTGTTTTTTTATTTTTCATAGTTTAGGTTTTAATATTTGCAGCTTTGAATACGATAATCCGTGCTTTATTATCGCTAAATCACGTGCTTTCACGGCTTCGATTTGGTCGGTGTAGTATCCACAATCGTAAATACCTACTTTAGATACCCATCGCTGTTTTTGTTTATTCCAGCTTATGCCTGTGTAGTTTTTCATAATATTTTATTTGGTATTAATATTATTTTACCACAAATATAAAATGTAGTGTAGTGTTTGAAATTCATAATTTCTTTCTTTTTAAATGTCCAAGTTCTAAAAATTCTTTGCGTGAGTATAACGGTTCAGTATGGTTCATTGAGCTTTCATAAGTCAGATATTCTATTTTACCCAAATAAAACAAATGATCTATTATGATTTCAACTTGGTAATAATCGAACCATTTTTTATAACCTATTTGTTTCACGGGTTTAATGCTTAACTTAAAAACGTGTTTGTGTATGTCTGAACGGCTTACTCCTGTTAATTGCGCTATTTCTGGCACTGATTTCATTTCTTTATCAATCTATAATTAGCTTCAATCAATTCTTGTTTACTCGCTTCAAGTTCTTTTACTTTCTTGCGTAGTTTGTCATTTTCCCAATTAATATCTACCGAAAACTTAATCAGTAAAACAATTGCTAAAAGCATAAACGCTATGGTAATTCCGAGTGCTAAAATTATTGGATTCATAATATTAAAAATTAGCTATTTTATGAAATGCGCTTACTACCATTTCATTATTGTTTAAATAAATATTTCCACATTTCACAAGCCAAGAATAAAAATCTTCAACTCTTGTTTCTGGAGTTACGATTTCTGGTTCAATTACTTCGATATCTAATTCTTTCATTAGATTTTTAAAAACGATGTTGTTTATAATTGTTTTCATAATCTTTTCAATTTATTAATTACTAATGTATTATTTGATGATTGTTCTAAAATTTCAATGCATTCAGCAATAACTTTTTTATACTTTTTATTTTGTTCAAAAAGTTCCTGATTCCATATTTGCTGTTCTTCCAGTTCAGTTAATGGCTTTTGTTCAATCTCTTCTTGATTGATTGGATTATTTAAATCAAAAGTTCCCTCTATATAGTCGTCTGGGTTCATTTTTGTAGTTTTTAAAAGTTCAATAAATTCTTGTTCATAGATTTCTATTTCTTGTTCAATATGCTTTCTGATAAAAAACTCGTTTATCGAATTAGCGCAAAAGAATCTATATTCACTAAAGTAATGAAAAGCACTTTCGTTTTTATCTTCCCAAGTAAGTAACCCATTATCAATACATAACTGTTTCATTCTGTCGCATTGTTCCTGTGATTCCATCACTACATAAGTGTTATAGATTGTTTTCATAACTTCTCAAATTTAATAATTACACTCATTCCTTTTTCTTTTGCTTTTTGTTGCAAGGCTTCGATTTCTTTTAGGCAGTCTGCGCTGTTAAATTGTGGTTTTAGGCGGTAAACTCTATTATTGTCACAAGAAATAGCATTTTCCCAATCTCCATTTGTATCTTTAAATTGAATTTGCGAATGATGCCAAACCTTTTCAACCTCAACCCCACACGCTTCTAAAAATATATCGGCGTTAAATATTTCGTGGATTTCTGGATTTTGATTCCATATATTACCCCAATATTCAGATTTTTCTACATTTGAAATTGAATTACAACTATCAAAATTTATCAAATACGGATATTTTTTAAAATTAGTTACCGAATTAATAGGCAAATTTATCCTATCCTTGATACTGTCAAATTGTTCTTGCGTACAACGCATGGCGATTGGTCTCATAATTGTTTTTCTTTTAATTTGTTTAAAACGATTTCTTGATACTTTTCGGGGATTGCCCAGAATGACCCGAACCAATGATTGTAAAGGCTTAATGGCGTGCATTCTACTTCTTTTGATAGTTCGTGACAAAATGCTTTTTTATCCTTAAGCATTTTATAAAGGTGTTTGATTTCTTGCATTTTTTTTAGAATTTTTTTGTTTTTGATTTGTAAATTACAGTATAATGTTTTTCTTTTTGTCGTGTTTGAATATATCCACAAATAATTCGAGCATAATTTCCATTTTGTCTTAATTCTTCAACTACTTTTTTTGCTTGTAAAACTGATGTAGTTGCTTCTGTATTGTGTTTCCAAGCATCTTTAAATAAATACATTTCGTATCCATTTTTTTCTAATTCATCCCATTTTTCTTGATTAAAATAAGTAAAATTATATCCTATATTAGCTTCTTTTTTTCTTTTATAACATTCATTAACCCAAGCTATTCTTTGTTTATCTGTCATATTTTTTATGTGTCTCATAACAAAGTGCGTTACAGTCGCACCACTGATTTAATTAAACTCCTGTTTTTAAAAATTTATTTATACTTCTTGCCATTTGTTCTAATGAATTAAAAAATACTAATTCTCCGTTTATATCTATTTTCATTTTTGTATTTCCTAATGAATAAGAAACTCCGCTTAATTCATTTGAATAATTACAAATTCCTTTTTTTAAGTTTTCGAGTATTTCTTGATATTGTGTCATGATTTCTATTTGTTTATTTCTATGGTGTAAAGATACAACTAAATTCTACATACACAACAACAACAACAAAAAATAACCTAATTTAGAAACATTATAAATTACAACAACAACAACCAATATGTCAAAATATGTTATATCTTTGCTTTAAACTTTAAAAAATATGAATACAGTATATTTTCAATCTAAAAGGACAAAATCACAATATTGTGAAGTTGGTACTATTTCAGAAACAGATCCTGATTACATTTGGTATTTGGATGAACCTTGTAAAATTCTAATCAGCGATGTTAAAATAATAGATAAAGAAAACGTGATTTTCGATAAAAAAAGTCGTTTAATCAGGGTTAGACAAAATGAATTATAACGTCCGAGTGCTTGGCGAAGAAGCGCTTAAAGAAGCCTAAAACTTCGATTAAGCCTAAATTATAAAGACACAAAACAAACATTAAATTAATAACCGAACCCGCTTTTTTGCCAAACACTTGTTATGTGAGGTTGTGGGTTTTTAAAACTAAACGTAATTATGAAAAAGTTAATACAAGAATTAAATGAAAATTTCACGAATGAAGAAATAGAGGCTTTTTTGACTTATAAAAAACTCGACAAAAAAGAACCTTTTTTAAATAAAGGTGAAGAACGGGAAAAAGAAAATTGTTTAAAAAAAATTAAAAACTGCTTTAATGTTTAGTTTATTTTTTAATGGATTTTTATGTGGATTCATTTGTTTTAAAATAGGATTCAAATTAGGATTAAAAAAAGGTAAACGTAGCAATCTCACATAACGTTCCGCCGCTTGTAGCAGTTGGGAAAAATAAGCCAAGACACCAAATTAATAACTAATAAAACCAAGTACAAAATGGAGATTGAATTTAAGACTGATACCCAATTGCTACAAACGGCTGTTAGCACTTGTACGGGTAATTTACTGGAACTTTTCGCAGGTTCTCGATGTATGGGACAAGAAGCCGAAAGTTTAGGAATGAATGTTTTTTCAGTTGATTGGAGAAATTACGAAAATATAGATTTATTGATTGATATTGAAAATTTGAATAAAGAACAAGTTCCATTTATACCGAGCCACGTTCACGCTTCATTTGATTGCACAACTTATACTATTGCAGCGATAAGCACTCACAGAAACGGAACAGACCCGAAAAGCGAATACGCTAAAAAATGCGACAACGTAAATCAACACGTAATTTCATTGATAAAAGATTGGTTAAAAATTAATCCTAAAATGACTTTTACTTTTGAAAATCCGAGAGGAATGTTAAGACATATGCCGTTTATGCAAGAATTTACAAGGCATACTGTATGGTATTGCAAATATGGAGATGATCGAGCAAAACCAACAGATATATGGACTAATTTAAAAAATTGGAAGCCAAAAGAAATGTGTCGAAATTACAAATATGATAAAGATGGAAATATCATCGATAAACATTGCCACCACGAAAGCGCAAGACGTGGAGCAAAAACAGGAACGCAAGGCAAAAAAGGAAGTTACGAACGATCTAAAATGCCAAAACAATTGTGTCACGACTTACTGAAATCGTCTTTAGAAACGATAAATGTAGTATAAGTGCTAACGTATCGTGGCTTTGCGAGGATTTTCGGCAAGATAAATCCTTGTGCTTCGGTTGATGACAGAAAAGAACAAGTACAAACAAATAATTAAATTAAACCAAGTGCTGAAAATCTCGCAAAACCGCTGTTATGCGTTCGGCTTTTTAAACTACAAATTATGAACTTAACAATAACCACAGAAGAAAACGATAAACTAGAAGTAATAACAACCGATAGCTTTACGGGAGAAGGAATGGATGATTTAAGGCTTGAAATTGATTCTAAATATTGTTCTGCTTGGATTCATTTAGGAGAAGAAGAAGTAAGACAATTAAGAGACGAACTTAACGAATGGCTTGGCGGCTCCAACCAAGCTGAGTGATAACGGTTGCGTGTATGGGAAGTGGCGTAAAAACACACCCAAAATATTGAATTATTACTAATCTTAAAAATATAAAACTATGTTTAAATTAAAGACCAAATCAAGCCATTTACTATACACGTTGTTAGTGGCAGTCTTTTTTGTCGGTTGCAAAGAAAAACCGATGGAATACGAAACAAAACAAACTATTGTAAATGCAAAAGCAATTGTAAAGGTTGAAGGAACTGATAAATTCATTCTATCATTTTCAGACGGGGAAAGCGAATATTGCTCATTTGGAGAATACAATAAATATAAAATAGGCGATACTTTATGTTGGGAACGTGAAAAGGGGTGGCTATGGTATTTGGTAGATTGCCACTAACGCCCATCGCTACAATTTCGGCTTGGGGTAAAAATGCCAAGTCTTTCGGATGAACAAAAATAATTACAAATACAAAACAATATTAACCAAATGCCTAATGCAAAAGCTGAAATGTAGCGATTGTTAGTGGCATACCACGTAAAAATTAACGATTATGGGAGGACACCTTACAAGAGAAGAAAAAAATGCTTGGAAAGAAAGTGTTTTAGAAAGTAGATTAGATGATTTTATCATTTTGAAAGATTGGTTAAAAGCCGAAAAAATAGAATTTGAAAATCACGACTATTTCATAATAGTAAAAGATATGATTATTGAGTTTGATTTGAAAGTTGCTTTTTCAGCAGGAAGAAAAAAATATCAATATAATATTGAGGCAATAAAAAAAAGAGTGCAGAAAAATTAACCGTAATAATATGGAGGTTGCCACTAACGTTTTGCAGCTATATGTCTGTTGCCAAAAATAAAAAATAATGCTTCGATTAAGCACAAATAATCACAAGTACAAAATAAATTATAAATCAAGCCTAAAGTGGCAATAGCATATAACTGCTGTTATGCCTAGTACGGCAAAAGTAAAGTAAATATTAATCAATAAAAATAGTAATTATGAATTGGAAACAATTAAAGGATTTTTGCAATAGTTTGCCAGAATCAGAATTAGAAAAAAATGTAATGTTGTGGAGAGAATGTGAAGCTATCAATAAAATTGAAGCCGAACAACTTGAAGAAGATCACTACATAAAAGTAGATGAACCCGAAGAAGGATGTTTTCCTGTTTCAGAATCTAAGGATTTAGAAGCTGATGTAAAAATCAAACGTGTTTACAAAAAAGGGCAACCATTATTGCACGAAATTTTTTAGAAATTTTTTATGCCTAATATTTACCGTAGTATTAGGCATAACGGCGGACGCTAACCGATGTTCAGGAAAGGTAAGGACTGAACTTTCGGATTATTACAAATCTTACAGACACAAAACAATAATTAAATTAAACCTAAAGCCTGAATAGCGGTTAGCGTATGTTATCACTTCGGCTTTATAACACCAAACAAAATGACAGGAAAATATTTAATAACCACAGATAATTGGTTTATGGCTCCAGATGGAAAGCAATACAATGCTGTATGGGGCGAAGTTGAAATAGTAAACGATTCTATTTTAGGAATAAAAACAAATGCTAGAAGCTCAAATTGGTTCGCAAAAATAGGTAACAAAAACAATCACGTTATTGTGGCTGGATGCCAAATTCATTATTCCATAAAATGCGAAAACAAACCAAATATAGGAATTACAAGCGATCATAGGGTAACTGATGCTGGTTGTCAAAAATTTGAAAGACCAACACAAATCTACATAGTTGAGTAAGCTGAGTGATAACTACTTGCTAACAGATATAAATGTATTACAATTATGCAAAAATACACTAAAACAAAGGTTATCAGGATTTCAGAAACTCAATTAAAAACGCTCCAAAAAATGAAGTCTTATAATGTTGATGTTGGGAAATTCGTGAGAGATGCAATATCTGAAAAGATAAAAAGAGAATACGCTAATTTAATACCAAAGCCAGAAAAGTTTAAATGTCCTTTTTAAAACAATTATATTTTTCCATCTACCATTACTAGCTTTCTGTCCGCCATATTTGCCAATTCTTCGTTGTGGGTTACGATCACGAAAGTTTGTCCAAACTCATCACGGAGTTTAAAAAATAATTGATGCAGGTTTTCAGCAGAATGTGTGTCGAGATTTCCCGAAGGTTCGTCGGCAAAAATTATGGACGGTTTGTTGATTAAAGCTCTCGCCACCGCTATACGTTGTTGTTCTCCGCCCGAAAGTTCGTTGGGTTTGTGGTTAATTCGATGCGAAAGCCCTAGATATTCCAGCAATCTCTTGGCTTCTATTTCCGTTTCGTGTTTGGATTTATTAGCAATAAAAGCGGGGATGCAAACATTTTCCAAAGCCGTGAATTCCGGTAGTAATTGATGAAATTGAAAAATAAAACCCAAATTCAAGTTCCTGAATTTGGACAAGGTTTTGTCATTCATCGATAGAATGTCTTCACCTTTTATTTTTAATTCTATTCCGTTTTCAATGGTGGGTTTGTCCAATGTTCCAAGAATTTGTAAAAGCGTCGTTTTTCCGGCTCCCGAAGCACCTACAATGGAAACAATTTCACCTTTTTGAATGTGTAAATCGACTCCTTTGAGCACGTGAAGTTGGTCGTAATATTTATGTATGTTTTTTGCTTGTATCATTTTTAGGTCAATAAGCTTTAAATATCAGGACTTTTATCCATTACTTCTTTACGGTTTATTTCGTCTTGTTCGGTAAGATAAATTAATGTGGTTTCCATTTTTGAGTGGCCAAAAACACCTTGTATTGCCTCTGTGCTTATTCCTGCGGAGGCTTTTTTATTTGCCCCATATTTCTTGATAGAATACATTGTACAGTCAATTTTCAAACCTATTTTAACCACTTTTTCCCATTTTCTTGTGGCGGTATCTCTATTTATATGTGTATATCCTGGAATAAAATCAGGTAGAAATTGATTTTTTCCCCTATTGCCTAATCCTGATTCTTTAAAACTACCAAATAGAAAATAATCTTGGGGTAATTCTCTAAAATTCATTGTTTCTAAATCCTTTTTTAAATATTGATTTATTGGTAAAATACGATATTTTTTTCTATTCTTTGTGATGTTTGGAGGTAGGGTGATTTTGTTTTTATCCATATCAACCATTGATAATCTAATTTTTAATATCTCTTCCGGACGAATGCCTAAATGAAAAATAACGGAAATAAAATTATAAAAATTACGGTGATTGTTTTTTAATTCAGTTTTTATAATTTTCCATTCTTGATCCGTCGGCGGAATATGAGCGATGCTATCCTCAACCCGTAAATTTTTAACTTTAAATGCTGGATTATCTTCTATTATATCGAACTCAATTAATTCGCTTAAAACTGCCTTAAAATGATTTAGGTGCTTATTGTGAGCTTTATTTGACCAATCGTTTATTGATTTTGCTTTCTCGATAATCAATTTTACGTGCATACGTTTTAAATCAATTATTTTCAATCTATCCAATCCTAGTTTTATAGATGCAGTTTCGATGAAATTTATTGTTCCGTCGTAGTTAGAATATGTTTTTTTGGCAATGTTGGGTTTTTTCTTTTCGAGGGCGAAACGTAACGCTTCTATAATATACATATCGTTTTGCATTTGAACTCCTTCAGGTAGATTCGGGTTCCATCCACTTTTCAAATCAATCAAAAGTAATCTACATACCTCTCGGTATTCAATTTCTCTTTTAGCAAGATTTTCTATTTTGTTTTTTCCGTATGAATCTCGAAATTGTTTTCCATCGTAACGGAAATAAACGTACCATCCTCTTTGTGCTTTTACAAGTTTTGGTATTGTGAATCGCTCATTCATTTTGTGTGTATTTTGTGTGCGAAATGGGTATAAAAAAACGGGAAGCCTTTATTTATGGGGCTTCCCGTATTTATGCGGAGAAAGAGGGAAACCCCGATGCGTGTTTTTAAAACATTAACCCTAGTGTTTATAAGGGTTTACGTTTTTTAATATTGCCATTTTACACTGGTTTTGTGTGCATTTTGTGTGCAAAAATTAATCCTTTTTCAAGCGTTCTATTTCTTCTTTCAATCTAATATTTTCAGCTTTTAAAAAATCAGCCCCTATTGTTTTTTCTTTTATAAAATTCTTTAAAGTTTTGATGTGGTCTTTCAGTTCTAAATTTTCTCTATTCGAATTATCTAATTGCTCCTTATAATTATTTTCAATTTTAATTGAAGATTCTGATATTGTTTCACTTCTTTTAGCTTTTAGTAATAATTCTATTAGCTTTTTTTTAGACTCCGGAACTAATCTTCCTTGTTCATAATTAACTATAGTCCTCCTGTCTACACCAAGTTGTTCTGCAAGTTCCCTGTGAGTTAGGTCTAATTCTAATCTGACTTTTTTTATATCTAAATCATTCATAATCAAAATATTAAATTTACTTAAACTATTTTTGGAAATTATTTCCTATTTTTATTTGGTAAATAGGAAACCATTTCCTATTTTTGGTAAATAATTACACACCATTTCTAAATGGTTAACCAAATATACTTAATACATATGAGATTTACAAAAGAATTTACAAAAAAAACGAAAAACAGTAATTTAAGATGTCATTTTGGTGTCGCATTTGGTGTGTCTTATTTCACTATTTGCGATTGGTTAGAGAAACCATCCGCCGACGAACTCACAAAACCGAAATATCTTCCTGACCTTATGCGACTTACAGGTATGAGTGAAGAAGAAATTTTTGAAAAACAAACGGTTTAAGTATGGGGAGTTCAATCATCAAAAAAGGAGACATAGCTATATGTCCAATCGATTCAGAATCATTGACTAAAGACAAAGAATACACTATCTACAAGGTTTTTAGCGATTCAAATTTCCAAATTAAAAACGACGAAAACAAAACACTTTTTTGCAAGGCAAATAACTGTGGACATATCGACGGTAACGACTGGATTTTAAAACAATAGCCTATGTACCATACAGTTGTATTAACCGACGATGAAATGCAAGTTTTGAAGAAAATAGTTTCAAAAGTAGATTCTACAATTATTGTGGCACCAACGACAAATCCTATTAAAAAGTCCAAAACTGAAATAGGATTAAATGCTCTTAGAGAGTATCGAGCGAATAAAAAACGTAAAACTTAATCAAACATTTATGGAACTATCTATGCCAACAAACAATAGGGCAGAGGTGCTTTATGCGCTTATCGCAAAAGGATGCACTTCGCTAAAAGACTTTCCTTATTTAGCAGGATTTCGAACCCGAATAAGTGAATTATCTCTTGACCATAATGTGAAACTATTTCACAAAGTGGAAACGGATGTAAACAAACATGGGAATTCATATACCTATAAAGTTCATTTTTTACCTCCTGATGAAAAACAAAATGCAATTGAAGTTTACAACGAAATAAATAAATCTAAAATAAAAGTATGCTCGTAACAATAAACACCGATGCAAGTTTTCATCCTTCATTAAAATATGGTGCTTATGCTTTTTGGGCGATATGTGATGATTTTAAATTAACCAAAAGTGGAGTTTTTCGAAAAAAATGTCAAACTCCCGATGACGCAGAATCTAAATGTATAATAAATGCTTTGACTGTGGTTTTAAAAGCACACAAAGGCATAAGCAAGATAATTATCAATACAGATTCGCTAAATGCTATTGCTTACTTGACAAAAGACGAAAAACATATTAGAAAATACGGATTATCAGGGTCAAAAATGCGTCAATTTCAGCAGTGTTTAACGATGCTTCCGATAAGTAAAACTCAAATAGAATATCGACACGTAAAAGCACATTCTGGAGTAAATGACAAAAGAAGTTACGTTAATGAATGGTGCGATTCAGAAGCTAAAAAACAATTAAGAAAAACAATTAAGAAAAACAATTAAGAAAAACAATTAAAAATAATCAAATCAAATTAATTATGCCACCAAAAGCAAAAACAGAATCCACAGAATTACAAGTATTCAATTTAGACAATCTAAACCCTGCATTACTTCCAGAATTGGCAACTTTCAAGGAAATTCAACTAAAAGTTGTAGCCGAAAATCCATTCATTGAAATTGTCGATACAGCATCGAGAGAATTGGCAAAAAAACACCGTACTGCCAGAAAAACTGCCCGTACCGATTTAGAAAAACAAGACAAATTGATTTCTTCTAAATTCAATGATGCCAAAACCAAGGCAAAAGGATATATCGCTGAACTTATCGATATGACATATCCTGGGGAATTAAAACAACAAAATGAAATAAATCGTGACGAAGCAGAACTTGAAGCCAAACGTCAAGAAAAATCCAGAATCGAACAAGAACGAGTTGACAACATCAATAAAGAAATTAATGATTACGTTGCCAGTTGGAAAACAGCTTTCAATTTAATGAATTTTGATTCTATCGAGAAAGTTTCTGCCGATTTCCTTGAATCATACACTTCTTATGATTTGACTATTTTAGAGGAATTTGAGGCTTTGTTTCCTGCTAAAATCGAAGAATTAACCCAATACTTAGCAGATAAAACTTCTTCTCTTACGGAAGCTGAAAATGCTCGTTTGGAAAAATTAAGAATTGATTTAGAATTGAAAAGAACAAGAGAATTAATTGCAGCCGGATTTAGTTTTGATGGAAATAATTATTTTGTTTCTGACTTTAAAAGATTGGATATGTCTACTATTTTATCTCAATCTGATTCTAGTTTTCAAGAAATCATAAATGGTGGAATAAACGAACTAAAAAGGATTGCTGATATTGAAACTAAGAGATTAGAAAAAGAGGAAGAAGAAAAAGAGGCTATTTATGAAATTCGTAAAGAAAGACTTTTAGAAATAGGTTTAACTTATTCCGACGAACACGATACTATTTATGTAGATTCCGATTCAGATTACATACTACTTTGTTCTGAAATATTAGAAGAAAGTGCAATTGAGTTTGAAAAAACAATTTCAGAAGCTAAACAAGTTTTTAATGAATTTAAAGCTAAACAAGAAATTGTTCCAGAAGTACTTGAAGCGGTAATCATCCCCGAAACTATCCAGCCCGAAAAAGTAGAAGCCGTTGAAATTTTGGCTACAGAATTACCGACAGTAAATGTTTGTAAATGTGAAGAAGAAGTTATTCCTGCCAAAACTACTTGGGAATCCATCGAAAATGAGTTCAAGTCCGCCGGCGAAAAGTCATATTCCAAATGGCTGAAAGACAACTATAACCCTCCAACTAAAAAACAATAAACTATGATTAATTTATATAACGCTCAAATAGAATCTCTTTCCTTGCATCGTGTAGGGAATAAAAGCCGTAACGAAGCAATCTTTTTATCAGATGAACCGTATCGATTAAATGATGAAATCACCCCTTTAATCAAGGAGTTTTTCTTGAAACCGTTCCGTGAAAAAGAAGAAAACTATTTCCAGTTTTCGCACGAAGTAGATTTAGCTTATAACGAAATGTTTATTTGTGTTTCTAATATTTTCGAGAATCCAAGTAAAGCTCACGAAAATTCAAGAAGAATTACAGACCATTTATATCACCAAAGCAACCATCCACACATCAAAAACGGAGAAGTTTATGTGGCTTATCTGAAAAACGTTTCCATAGATAATGTAGTAGTAGATGCCATCGGTATTTTTAAATCTGAAATAAAAGCCGATTTTATCGAAATGGACGAAAATGGAAGCCACTTGGAAATGATTTTGAAACAAGGAATTTCATTGGACAAACTTGACAAAGGATGCTTGATTTTCAACTACAAAAAAGAAGAAGGCTACAAAGTTTTGACCGTGGACTCTAATCGCTACGACTCTCGCTATTGGCTAGAACACTTCCTTGGATTGGACGTATTCCAAGATGAAAATTTCTTGACTAAAAAGTACTTGAAATTCGCCCAAGATTTCGCCAAAGAAGTTGTGTCTCCGGCGGAAGACAAAAAAGAGGAAGTAATGTTTATGAATCGGGCCATTAATCACTTTGCTAAAAATGACCAATTCGAGGAAACCGCATTTTTAAACGAAGTATTGGACAACCCTGACTTGATTTCTGAATTTAAAAGTTTCAAAGTGGATAAAGGCGAAAAGTACTCGATCGAAGACGTTTCCTCTTTTCCTATCTCAAATTCTGCCGTTTCCGATGCCAGACGAAAGTTTAAAAACGTCATTTCACTCGACACCAACATCACCATTAAATTGGATTTCGTAAATCCTGAAAGTGCCGAAAAGTTCCTGGAAAAAGGATGGGATGAAGAAAAGCAAATGTACTACTACTTATGCTACTTCAACAAGGAAAACAAGTAGATATGAAAATAATCTATATAAACGATACTCTTTGCTTAATGCAAGATAAAGCTAAAGATTTAGATGAATTTGATGCTTGGGTGCTTTCTGGACAGCTAAAGACTTTCGATCAAAAACCTTATTTAGTAATAACCGATAACGAAGAATAATTATGGAAAAAATACAATATGGTGATGTAATTACAGCTGACTTTTCAGAGAACACAATAACTTTTGAAATGCAGGAATGTTTTACTGTTTGTGGAGGCGAATTTGCAATAGTAAGATTAGACTCCCTAAAAGAAAAAATGGATTTAGAAGAATTTTTAAATAACAAACAAGTATGTCAGAAGATAAAACAAAGGTGAAAATAAAATTAAATGAAGAAACGATTTCTTTATTAGAAACAAGCGCAAGTATCCTTATTGATAACGATTTGGATAAATATTATTTTCTGCCATTTTGGTTTAAAAGAATTGAAGATACAAATGAATTTGAAATGAATTCACTCGGCATATTACCTAAAAAACTAAGGAATTTAATAATCTCAAAACGTAACGGATAATGTCAGAAGAAATAGCAGTAATACCCAAGAAAGAACTTCCTGTTTTGGCAGATTTATACAAAGCAACTGATATAGCTACTTTGTTCAAGCACGATCAATTCAATCTTTTAATGAATCAGGCGCCGGAGCCAAAATGGATTAAACAAAATCCTTATGCCGGAAACACAAACTATATTCCGATAGGTATTTTAGAAACCCTGCTTCAAAGGATTTTCAAGGAATTCAAAGTAGAAGTAATGCGAGAAGGTCAATTGTTCAATGCGGTTTACGTAACGATTAGACTTCATTATTTGAATCCTGTTAGTGGCGAATGGAGCTATCACGATGGAGTAGGTTCCGCCCAAATCCAAACAAAAGCAGGAGCAAGCCCCGCAGATTTAGCAAGTATAAATAACAATGCGGTAATGATGGCATTGCCAATGGCTAAAAGTTACGCGATAAAAGATGCTTGCGACCACTTCGGAAAACTATTTGGAAGGGATTTAAACCGAAAAGAAGTGATGGGATTTGGAGTTGATAAGAATCTCGATAAAGAATCAGAATATAATGATTTGGTTTTGCTTTTTGAACAAAAACAAGACTTCATTCCAGCCAATGACTTCGACGATATAAAAAGCGTAATCGAAAAAAAACAAGTCAAGGCTTATCCAAGAATCAAAACCTATTTAGAAAACATTAAAATCCCTGAAGTATGACCCCAATAGAAGAAGTATTGTTTCGCGCATCCGGTTCCGGAGCATTAATGACAAACAAGCAAGGAGCTGTTTTTACGGACGTTCAAAAAGCAAGAATCGCTGAACTCCTGCAAGAGAAACTTACCGGACTTAATGCAAACGGAAATAAAGTAAAATGGGATGGAACCAAAAAACCTGATGAATTGGCCGAGTTAATCGCCAAACGTGACGCTCCCCCTGAACTTTCAGATACCGCCAAGGCTTTTGTTCGAAAAGTTTGGCTCAAAAACGAAAAAGGAATCGTAAAGGACATTAAGTCAAAATACCTCGACAAAGGCACTTTCAACGAAGAAGAAGCAATCACTTTGATTTCTGACGTAGATGGAGTTATGTACTCTAAAAACGACGAAAGAAAACGAAACGACAGTCACGAAGGAGAATGCGATGTAGTGAAAGAAGTGGATGGAAAACGAATTATTCACGATGTAAAATGTTCGTGGGACGCCGAAACTTTTATGACTTCAAAACCTTCAATAGACTACGAATGGCAAGGCAGAATTTATATGGAACTATGGAATGCCGATGAATTCAGATTGAGATACTGCCTTGTCGATTGCCCTGATCATTTACTTCGAAAAGAAAAAGAATTCGCTTGGAGAAAATATTACTCCGACACAATGACTACCGAAGAAGAAGCCCAACTTGAAACAATGATGGAGCCAATTTACCAACAAATCGATAGAAATATGATTTACTCCACCGGCGACAGATTTTCAAAAGAGGAAAGAGTAAAAACATTCACTTTCTACCGTGACAAAGAAAAAATGAAGTTGATGGCCGAAAGAGTAAAAATGGCAAGGGATTACTATAAAACTATCACGCTTAACGGCATAAACTAAAACAAAATGGACAGAAAAATAATAGCTTACAGAAACGTTTTTAATAGAAACGATAATGCCGAATTTGATTTTTTAGACCTTTTAAAAAATCAGTTTTTAATTTTCAACGCCTTTAAAATCGACGATTATGAAACTGAACTTGAAAATATAAAATCAATCTCTGATAAAGAAGAAAGAAATGTAGCCAAAAGGAATTATATTCCGGCAGTTGACCTTTCAATGAGTGGAGTTTTATCGATTGATATTGATAACATCTTTAAAAACGAAGATTTAAAAGCTAAAGTCATTCAAAAACTATCAAAACTACATTCTTGTTTTGCTGTTATGGAAAGTATTTCCGGAAATGTAGTTGCCTTTTTTAAATACGAATGCACAACAGTAGAATTTCCTTTCCTATACTACAAAATATACCTTGAACTAACACTTTTACTTTCTGTAAACATCGACTTCCTTCCTGAAATTGGAAGATTAAGATATGTGAGTATTGGCGAATTGTACCATTTCAACGAGAACAGTGATGTTTTATATGAAATTATGGACGTAGAAACTCTTCCATACATAAACACCGTGGTTTCAAAAGATAAAGCCAGAAAAACTGTATTTGGATCAAATTAAAAACTATGGCAAAAGACAAAAACACAATAATAGTCTATGCTGATTGGATTGATAAGTTTGAGGAATTAGAAGATGATGAAGCCGGAAGATTAATAAAACACTTCTTCCGGTACGTCAACGACTTAAACCCTGACTATCCCGACAAACTCACAAAAATAGCTTTCATAGATATTAAAAACTCTTTAAAGCGAGATTTAGGTAAGTGGGAGCAAACTTTAGAGTTTCGAAGCAAGGCAGGAAAAGCAAGCGCAGAAGCAAGACGGCTGTTAAAATTAAAAGAACAAGAGTCAACAAAAGTAACACCTGTTGATTTTGTTGAAAAAAAATCAACAAATCCAACTGATAGTGTTACTGATAGTGTAAGTGTAAGTGATACTGTAACTGAAAGTGTAAAAGAAAAAAGTATTAGTAATTCGTCGTTTAAGGAAACTTTGGAAAAAAACGAAAAATGGATAAAAGGAATTTCAACAGAATTCAAAATCACATCCGTCGAAGTCGTCGAAAAGTTAAATCAGTTTTACAATCATTTAAACACGAGTTTTAAAAATCACCCATCACTAAACGAATTCGCAAAACACTTCAAAAATTGGCTCCCAGTAAACAAAGAAAAAAATGGAAAATCAAGTAGCACTAAACAATCAAATTCAAATTCAGGGTACAAACCTGCCACAGTTGATCGAGAAAAACTTATTCGAGAGCTTGCCGATGATGCTGCAAATGGAAATATCCCAGGAAATTATATCACGAAGCGAACCGGAAGTTAAATTGAATCTTGCCGACGACGTGATGCGATTGTTGAATGTTCGGGAGCGAAACTCTGAAATGGCCAAGGATTGGTTAATATTCATTTCTACTTCAAATTTCAAGGTTACGGCGGGCGAAATCTACTTGGCCTTCAAAATGGCTCTTTCAAGAGAAATTTTTGATACTAACGGAAAAGAGATTGATTTGTTTCCAGAATTAAGTAACAATACCACCGGAAAGGTAATTTCTGCATACCTACGATACAAAAAAGAATCTTTGAGGTATCAATTATCCAAAGATAAATTAAAAGCGCTTAAAACGCCTGTAAATGAAATTACAGAATCCCAAAAATCAGAATTGCGGGAAAACCTGCTTAAAATCATTTACGACGAAATAAAAGAAACAGGATTTAGCAACGATGCTTGGCACTTGTATTTCGAATTGGAAAGTTTAGGAAAAATTAATCCGTCGCCGGCGGACAAATCAAAACTATACAAAGAACAATTGCGAAAATACGAGTTGGAAGAAAAAAGACGAATAAAGACCAAGTTCAGCTTAAAAAACGCCACGCCACACATTAACCAATTAATGGAAAAAGTGACCGGAAAACAGCTCCTTGAAAGCGTGTCGAACAAATACCGAAGCATCGTCGCTTCAAATTACCTGAAACAATTCACAAATGATTACGAAACTTTTAAAACACAACTAAAATGATAAAATATAAGCATAAAATATCAGGAGAAATAGCAGAAGAAAGTCCAAGATTTAAAAATTTTTATCTTGTAAATCACGGACACTCTTTGCATAAAAGATTTATAGAAAACTCTAATGACTGGCAAAAAGTAGAGGAGTTAGATTATGAGATAATTTCATTAAAACTAACAGGAGGAGAAATTTTAACCTTTAAAGATGGAAAATGTATTCATAGAACGGATAATGAAAACCCTGATATTACATTTAACTTAAATAGATGTTTAAGCACTTTATCTTCAAGAGAATCTATTAACTCCGTAAAAAGGAAATCAGACGGCGAAGTGTTTACTATTGGGGATGTAATTGCTAATATGTGTGATTCTGAACAAAAAATAAGTGAATTGTATATTAATAAAGATGGAAAAATGTGTGTTTACACAAGTACAACGTGCCGTTTTACAATACAAAACATCAAAAAAGTAAAAACGCCTTTATTCACTACGGAAGACGGCGTGGTAATTTTTGAAGGTGACAAGTATTATTTCATAAATAATGGCTTTAATGCTGTAAAAAGTTTTGGGGAAGATTTAGGAGTATTTATGTCCGCAAAAACTTTCTCCACCAAAGAAAAAGCCGAAGAATACATACTGCTAAACAAACCTTGTTTGAGTTTTACAGATGTCGTAAAAGATTTACGAGATATGGTTTCTGTAATGCGTATAAAAGAATTAGCAAAATCCAGACTATGAGAAAAACATCCCAACAACTCAAAGTAAAGCGAATTCCTGTTTTTATTACCGGAGATATGGAAAAAGAGATTTTGGCATATTTCAAATCGAATAAAGACAATCGAATGACGGTGGTCGCAGAAAAATTTGGAGTAAGCGCCCATCAAGTAAGCCGAATTGTAGATGTAGATATTGACAAAACAAGACTAAAACTATATGAATCACATAAGCCAACGAAATAAACTCGAAAAGCAAATATCCGGCTATGTAGGATTCCTAAAAATAGCCAATCGTGGACAGTCGCTAAAACTTTGCAGGGAGATAACCAAGCTATCTGTTAGAATAGAAGAAATAGACGCTATGCCTTACCTAAAGCAAATAGAGCCAATCGACGAATATTTAGATCAAAAACCATCAAAACTAAACACACAACCCATTGAAACAAAAACTGATATGAGAAAGCAAAAAAGACTACCTCCTGAAAGACAAAGCGTAATTTTCGACGAACCTGCCGATTCAAGAAGAAGAGCATTACAACTCGCAAGCGAACATAAAGATATTCGTCCAATTAAATACCTGCTGAAAAGATGAAATTAAGAGAGCAAATACAAGAGGCTGTAACAAAACAACTAAGAAGCGGGGAGGATGAATCAGAATTGATTGAAAGAATATCAAATGATTTTACTATTGGATTTTCGGAATGGATGACTAGCGGTGTTGAATTTCTCGATGATACTGAAAAAGGACGCGTCTATTTATTCAAACGTAAAAAATATTTAACCAAGGAACTATTAGAAATCTACAAAAAAGAAAAAGGACTATGACCAGAGAAGAATACCACCGACACGAAAGGAATTACTCAAAATACGGATGGGTTTTAGTCCTGCAAGTTTTGGTCGCATTTGGGTTTTGGGCGATTGTAATTAACCACTTAAAAAGGTAAAAATGGATTATGATTCTTGGAAATTAGAAACTCCCCCCGAAGAAAAGGAAAACACTTGCGGTTTTTGTGGGGAGGAATCCGACGGCGAGTTTTGCTCGAATTCCTGCAAGAAGGCATATTTAAAAGAGAACTGAAAATTATGGAAAAACTATTTGAAATAGAAGAAAAACTTCCGGAAATAAAAAATACTTGCTTGAATTGCGAACACAGACAACGATGGGAATGCGGTTCAAAAGTGTTCCAGTATTGCGGTATCAAGAAATCAAATCGAACAAACAATGGACTTTTAAAAATAAAATGCAAAGATGCGTCTTGCGATTTATTCGAACCTAAAAAAAAATAAATTATGCCAAGATGCCTAAACTGCCGAGAGAAGTTCGAGCCAAAGATATTCCTGCAAAAATACTGCGACAAAGTAGATTGTAAAGTACAATATGCAATATCGGTAGTCGCGAAACAAAAGCAGGAAAAACTTAAAAAAGCGAAAAAAGAATCTGCACACGAAAAGCAGGTATTGAAAGAAAAACTCAAAACCCTAACCGAATGGCACAATGATTTGCAAAAGGAAATAAACGCCATTGTCAGGACAATAGATTTCGGACATCCGTGTATTTCTTCCCAAAGAGCATTGGGAAAATCGTATGACGCAGGGCATTTATTCGGGCGCCAATCGAACCCGCACATCCGCTATCATCTATTCAATATTTTCGCCCAAAGTGTTCACGACAACCAATGGAAATCAGGGAACCAACTAGACTTTGTTGATGGAATAGAATCGACTTTTGGCCCCGAAACGAAAGAATATTGCTTATCTCTTAAAGGATTACCGGAACTGAAACTTTCAGTCGATGAAATCAAGGAAAAAATACCAATAGCAAGAGGCATTGTAAAGTGGCTAAAACTCCAGGAAAGAAAGTTCACCGTCGCCGAAAGAATATCACTTAGAAAAGAATTTAACCAAAAAATAGGATTATACAAGTAAAACTAAACAAAATGATAAAACACACCACCCTCACAAAATCAGATTTCGCCACCGCAATTAAAGAAACAGAAACTTTCGCCGGTTTTCCTAAATTCAAAAAAGGAATTGTCACCGCACACAAAAACATCGAACGCCTTTATGATTATTATCTACAAGCTTGTAGATATGGTATTGGGTACCTAAAACAAAACCCAAATATTTTCGCAAACGACGTTGCTATGATTAATGAAATAATTAATAAATAATAAATTATGAAGCTGGAATTAAAATATTTAGCAGGGTATTTGCCTTATGGGCTGAAGGGTACTTTAACTTCAGATTCGCAAGATGATTTTGAGGACTTAATAGAAGATTTAAGTATCAATGAAAATAAATTTATCAAAGGAGCGATTTGGCAATACGCAGGATATGCGGATGAAGATTTATGCGTACCTCTTGGAAACGGTGAAATAAACGGTTTTTTAATGAGGAATGAAAATACATACGCTTCTTTTTATGGAGTTATAAAACCAATCCTTCGTCCACTTTCAGACCTTACAAAAGAGATTGAAGCAAATGGAGAAAAGTTTGTGCCTATTGTGTACTTTGAAAAATTTAATACTCAAATAGATTTTGTTAAGGAAATAAAGGTTTTGCAAAATGATATTAGATGGCTAAGCACAACCTCTTATTTGGTTGTAGAAAAACTACTCGAATGGCACTTTGATATTTACGGATTAATAGAAAATAATTTAGCAATCGATATTAATACTTTGTAATGCGAAAAGCCCTTGAAAAAACTCCCTACACGCCCGAACTAAAACAAAGGCAAGTGGAATTACGAAAGTTTCTACGTAGCGTACCCGAAATAAAATGGAAAGAATTAAGACCTTTTGGTTTCGAAATTGATGTAGGCACAATCCCCGACGACAAAGTAGAAGAGTTCCTAAAAATAGCAAATAGTGTTAAAGTTTAGTGAAAATTTACTAAAATGAGGATTCCCGTAATTATAATAATTATTATTGATTATCTGACATTTGTCAGTTTTTTTAATAGACAAAACCACATATTTTTGCTAAAAATAGTAATCAACAAATTCCCCTTAAAACAAAATGTCAAAACTAAACAAAACCCAAAAAAAATTACTCAAAACAATCGATTCTATTAAACTTAAAAAACAAATAAAAAAAGCATTTATTGTATCGAACAAAGAAAAAGAATGAAATTAAAAAGCCTCTACTTGATTGTAGAGGCTTTTCTTTTTATTTATGTTCTTTTTTAAAAGTTCTTTGCAATTTTTCTTTCTCTCTTTTTGTCTGTATCGCTTCGTGTATTTCAGCAGATGTTTTACGGTGTTTTTTGTTTTTCTCCACCATTAATTCTTTCAAAATTTTATCCCTCCATCCCGGAATTCCTATGCCTACATTGTTTACAAATCCTTTTGGATAAATACCTACTTCATAAGGCTTTACAGTTTCAGGATTCATTCCTAATTTTTTGGCTATTTCTTTTCCTAATTCTGGAGAGGTTTTGTTGAAAATTGGTAACTCTCCTTGTGCGATAGTTTTTGTCATATCCCCAAAAGGAATTCTTCCTCTAATAAAATTAGCGGCAGCCTTTCCAAAATCACCGTTTTTATCCAACAATATAGCAATTGTGTTTTCAGAACTGCTAATATAGGGTGATTGGTTAATAATAGATGCTGTTGTTTGCCAATTAAATATGGAACTCATAATGTTACTCATATTTTCTCCAGGATGTTCCTTATCATACATATCCCAATACCACATCATTTGCGCTCCTGCTTTCATCATAACGGCATCAGGACTATGCGTATAAAGTCCTTTTAATACACCAATGGCTTCTTCGTCGTCAGGAAGATTTTTTCCGTGTTTCTTGGCATATTCTTCGGCATCGGTTCCGTAAAAACCATTGATGTTTTGATATAACATTGCTCCAGCCAATAGCGAAAAAGCACCTACTCCTTGGTTAGATAACGCTCTCAACAAATCTGCTTTTTGGGTTTCTTTAAACACAGGCTCTCCTATTCTTTTACCTGCCATAATCGCTCCGTGAGCAGCTAATCCAATAACAGGCATTTTTTCCAATGCTTCTCCTACGTAATTTGAACCAATTTTTAAAATAGGAAAAGCCATGTCAATTATATCAGCAACTAATGGCATATTCTTGTTTACCATTTGCGCTACTTCGGCTGTTTTTTTGCTTGACAATGAGTTCTGTTGCATAAACCTTGCCCTTTGTCCCTTAAGATACCCTAAGTGGTCCGCAATAACAATGGCGGTTCCGTCTTGTAGCATTGATTCCGGTATGCCTTCTTTGATTAAATTACGTAAAATAGTATTACTCCACGCTTTATGTTCAGGAAGTGCAGCCATATTTTTTGTAGCTCCGTGGGAAGCCGCCGAAATATTTTCTAAAAACTTCAAATGTCCAAAAAACATTTTCTGTGCGAAGTTTAAATCTTTATTCCCTCTTATTTTTGGCAAAGGAGTTTGAGCATAATGCTTCCCCAAAAGTACGTCTTCAGTAGAAGTATGGTTTTTAAATGTATCTTTAAATCCTTTTAGATTTTCTTTTGAGTACTGAACCCTGTAATAATCCATAATGTGATCCGTCAAGTCTTTTAGGCTGTTGATCCCTTGAACTCTTGAAATATCAGAACCGACCATTTTAGCCACTTTTGATACTCCATACATACTTACTGCTTGAATTGGTTTATAAGCGCTCCTCCAAGCAACGGAAGCTAAAATTTTGACAACTGTTGTTGGTGCCGAAATAAGATTTCCTTTAAAATATCGTGCGGCATAATGGGTTCCTTTCCTGAACTTGTTCCAAGTTTCAAAGTCGGCTTTGGCCACCATGTCGTCAACAACATTTTTTTTGTTTTGTTGTTGTTTTTTTAAGTCACGTGCTTCTTCATCAAGTTTTAACTTGGTTCTTTTTTTCTCTCTCAAATACTTCTCTATGTCTTTGCTTTTGGCAATGTTTTCCAAATAATCAATTCTATTTTGAGTACGTGTTTTATAAGACTCCAATGCTGTTTTCCATACGGCTTCAGGGTCTTTTGCGTTTTTCATGTCAATTCCTTTAGCCCTCATTTCGCGCTGGATTTCCCTGCGAATGGCAAGAACTTCTTCCGATGGTTTTGGATGCGAATATCCTGTTCTTAATGGTGCAGTACCATCTTCTCTTACATCTTGAAGTCCTGAAATTGCTCGTGCTTTTGATTTTAACTTACGAAGTGTTCTCTCATTTTCGCTTACGTCTTTAGGAATTACTGATTTTCCGTAACCACTAAATAAATCCCTGACGTCACGTTCCGCAAGTTCCGGTATTACGTCTTGCAACTGTATCAAAACTTTTCCAATAACTTCTTCAAGAGTGGCAGCTCCTTTTTGTATTTCATATTTTGCCAATATCGCCACGTCCGGAGCCAATTCAAGATATTTCGGATTGATTCCCGCGTTTAATGTTCCAGAAAGTCCTTTGTATTTTTCTCGTAGTCTGTCTATGACCAATTTTTGTTTTTTCTCAATATCAGCTATCTTGAACTCTTTTTTGGATTTAAGGGATTGTAGTTTTTTCTCTTTTTCAAGTTTTCTTTCGGCTTCGTGTTTGGATATTTTCTCCTGCAAATCAGCATTTTCTGCTTCTTTGTCTTTGTAGTCCGCTTCTAATTTGTCATACTTGGCTTGATGTTCGTCAAGTTTGGTTTGTAGGTCTTTTATTTCCTGTGCCACTTCACCTGCTTTTTTCCTAAATTCAGGAGAAAGGTCTTTGTTCCCTGCGGCATCTTCCAGCTTTTTAATAATGGCAGGACGAGAGTAGTCTTCTTTCATTGCGTCTTGCAAGTTTCTACCCATCTCTGACCATTCACCTTTTAAAGCAGCCGATGCCAAGTAATTCTCGTCTTCAAGCATTTCGTTTCTTGCCAAATCAAGCAATGATTGTCCTTCCTTGTCAGTACCTTTATTCGCTTCTAATTCTTTGCGTATTTCGGTATTTTTGTTTTCCAAGGTTACTTTGTTATGCAACAAAATTGTAATCATATCCGCTTTAGAAAATCTGGTCGCAACTTGGTCAACATCATTATTGGCCAATGCAGTTGTAATGTCGCGAATTTCTTCCTCGCTTATTTTCCCCGAATCAATATCATCGTGTAATTCTTTTTTTCTTTCGGCATCAGTTTTTCCATCGCGAATAATAACCACATCTTTTCCTTTTGCTTCTCGTTCAGGATTTGAAATGGCATTTTTCAAAGAAGTGTATTTATCTCCGTTTTCATCTACAAATAAAGGCTCTTTCTTCGGATTAATCCTTTCCTTTATTTCGTCGATATTTACCTCGAAATCCAATGTTTTTTTGAGGTGTTCGATAGTTTTGTTTATTGCTTCGTCAATATGTATTCCTGCGGAAACTGCTTGTTTGGCAATATTAGCGATTACATCGACTATATCAACACCTTGTTTATTTAAGCCTTCAATATCATCAACTTTTATCTTGATTCCAAAGATAGAGTCAATGTCTTTTACGGCATTTTTCCAATCATCAATTTTAGCATCGGATAGTTTTACTCTTTCGGCTATTTTTTCTTTGGTTGTTGGCTTTTTTACTTCAACATCTTCTTTACCTTTTCCAATGTCAGCGGTACTTGATACACTTTCTTTTGAAGGAGTTTTTGGCTTGGTAGTTCGTACTTCTTCCACTCGCTCAGTTCTAGGTCGAATATCTCCATTAGGCTTAGAAGTTGTTTCCTGTATTGTCGCATTTACTTTTTCTGATTCAACTGGTTTAACACTTTTATTCTCTCGCTTAGCGGGAGTTTTTCTAATTTCTGTTTCAACTCTGATAGATTCGTCTGCGATTTCGTTTGCTCTGTTGATTTGTTCTTCGGTTCCATTGTTTTCAAAGTTTTTTAACATTGTTTGATATACCATTTGTTCGGCTTGTTGACCTCTAAATGTTCTTTTTTGACCATTTTCAGTGTCTAAAGTAACTACATAATTACCTTCTTTATCTTTGCTAATAGCAGATTCAGGATTACTATATTTGTTGTAGTATTTTTTACCTCTTACGTCAAAACTATTATCATCATTAAGACTAATATCAAGTTCTTCTTCTTTATTAATATTGAAATCAGATAATTTTGAATTTGATAAATCATCTTTATTACCTAATTCAATTATTTTATTACCAGTTTCAAATACAACTGTCTGTCCATCGAGTTTAATTTCTCCTTTTTCTCCATTCAAATAATAAATTCCTTTAGCATCTATGGACTCACTCAAAGGAGCAGAAACTTCTTCTTCAACCTCAACTTCTTTTGTTTCCGGAACAACTACCTCTTCGATTTCTTGTGTTTCATCTGTTGATTTTTGTACTTCGGCTTGTGGTTCGGTTTCGGGAGTTGGGGTAGGAGAGTTTTGCTCATTTTCTTTTTGGATTGAAAGTTCTTTTTGATAATTTTTCAAGGCGCGTTCTGAAATTTCGGCATCGTCCAAAGTTATTTTTTTGGTACCGTCAGGGTTTTGCTCTTTCATCAATTCGCGACTTGCTTCGTTTTTTCTTTTTGTGGCGTCGGGCAGAATATTGATGGCGTTAAAAGGGTTAGAAAAAATATCTTCTCTATCCATTTCCAATTTTTTCCATTCTGCTTTTTTCTCTGCCAATGCCTCGGCTTTGATGTTGTTTGGCGCATTGTTTTCAGGGCTTTTTATTGCTTCTACTTCATTTCTTATTTCAGTTTTTCTACCCTCAATGGTAAGCACTTTTTCTATTTGTGGTTTAGTGAAATTCTGAATGGCATCAGTAGTTTTCTTTAGTTTTGTGGCATTTTCTTTGGTTAATTTATCTATCGATGTTTGAATTAAATCTTTTGCTTCTGGAGTTAAACTTTTATCTTCCAAAGCCTTGGAGTATTCATTTATTTTTAATAAATTATTATGTACTGTTGTAACATCGATTTTTGGAGAAAACTTGGATATAATATGACCTCCTACGCTTGGAATCGCTTCCAATATTAATGGCAATGCTCCCATATCAATGGCAGACGAAAGTATTTTGGCTCCTTTGTTGTCAATTTTTTTACCCAAAACTATTTCGTCGGTAGCAATCTTAACAGCTTCCATAGATGCTCCTAATTTAGCACTATGAATCATTTTTCCACCCATTTTAGAAATACCGTCAAAAGCCTCAATTGCAAATGATTTCATTCCTTGTTCAAACTGTTCTTTGGCAAAAGGACTTTTCATTATGGCTCCAACTGCATTTTTACTTCCTTTAAAAATAGTTCCAAGTTCACCTGCCATTAATGCTTCTGCTCCCGCATATCCGGCAGATGCTCCAAATATTTGCAAAGGAGTGTATTTTACACTTGGATTTTCTTCCATTTCCTTGTGCATTTGCATAGTTTTTCCTCCTGCACCCGACATAATCATAACCGCTTTTGAGGTATTGCTAATGACTGCATTTTCGGCCCCTAATCCAACATAAGGAACAATTCCTGCAACTGTCTGGATTAAATGCCTTCCAAGTGCATAAACTGGATGTTCTGAGTTCGCAACAGACTCTAAACTCTCTTGATGAAAATTACCCTGCATTTTATCACCTACATCCGCAAGTTTTTGTCCTGTGACTGTAAACACATTATCATCATATCCTCCAATCGTCTTATCCAAACTTCCTAAATTATAAAGCGCCTTACCCGCCATTGAAGAAACTCCTGCAATAGTTTTTCCCAAAATATTGTCTATTGGGCTATAGTTTAAAGCAAACTGCCTTACGTGTTCTTCGGCAGACATTTTATCATTTTTTATCTTGGCGTCATCTGCCAACAATGATTTGTATTTTTCTCCTATTGCTTGTTTTTCTACTTCATCAGTAGTAGCGTCATATCGCTGTTTAAGCAGTGATATTTGTGCTGTGATTGATTTTTGTTGCTTGTTTAGATTTGGAATTTTAGCCATTTCATTAACCCTCAAAATCTCTTTTGTATGGTCATCCGCCGACGTCATAAAGTTGGTCACTTTATCATCTATTATGGCTTTGTTGTTTTCTTCTTTTTTTAATTCTCTCGCTTTTAGCAATACTTGATCCGGAGACAATTCATTTTTAGTGTCTGCTTTTTTTACTTGGTTGATTTGTTCCTGGAAAGGATGATCTTTAACTTCGTCTTGACTATCATCTTCTGCTATCGGGTCCCGTAGAAAATTACCAACTTTATTGACAACTATATCTCCAAATCCTTTTATTGTGTTGAAAAAACCATTTCCCTCTTCTTGGTCCTTGGTCATTTGCTCGGCTTTTTTATCATTTGAAGCATAAAGCTCTGTTGATATTTTTGCTGCTAATTGAGCGTCTTGCTGTCTTTTTAGAGCAAATTTTTGTTTTTCTTGCGCAGTGGCTACAGGAACAATATTTGGTTTCAAATTTGGAGTTTTGTCTTTAACCACGGAAGCAACCTCACTCTTTGGAATGGGTTGCTTTGTTTTAAACTCGTTTATATCAAATTTAGGTATTTTTACTCCACCCGAAGAACCAGTACTCGTTCCCGAATCCAATTTTGGAGGAGTTGCAGTAGGTTTTGATTCTTCTTTTTTTTTTAATTCTACACTATCTGATGGAGGAATAAAATTACTTGTATTATTCTTTTTTACTATTTTTCCATCTGTAGGTGGTATAAACTCTCCCATTTTTATTTAGTTTTTAGTGTATGTATTTCCATCCAAACCTTTCATTGATTGTCCTTTTTTTAATTTAGCCCAAGCAGCATTCCACTGATCTTGTGTTTGCGCCGGTTTTTCCTGTGATTTTTTGGAACTCCCCGCCGCTTCGTTTGTTGTTACTTTTTCTGTAACATAAGAATTTGGAGGATATTCAGATTTTAATGGCATCATTCCATCATTTGCTTTTTTATATGCATTTTCAAAATCTATTCCTCGTTTTGTAAGAACTTGTACTGTTCTCTCTTTTTTAGTTTTTCCATCCTCTTTTGCTTTTGCTTCGGCTTGTGCGATTCGTTTTGCTTCGTTGGCATTGGTTACTCCTCTTTGTTCTTGGTCGGCTTTAAATTTAGCCTCTTGAAAATCTCTCTCTTTTGAAACTGTAGTTTGCGCCTTTTTCATTAAATCTTTTTTGACAAAATCATAAACAATCTCTTTTACTTTTGGATTTGAATAGTTAGATTTGTCTTCTGGGTCTAATTGAATAGGGTTTCCTTTTTCGTCTTCTTTGATTTGTTCCATAGCCCAATACATAGCACTATGGTTATTTACAGCTTCGTTTGCTAATGTTTCTGCTGTAGATTCCGCTTCGGGATAAGAAGTAGTAGTTACTTTATAGTTTCCTTTTGGCTCAATAACTACGTTTGGTTTATCAAGTACCTTTCTGAATTGAGCGTACATTCCTTTTTCTCCAGTAACATCAAATTTAGGCTCTATCTCAAACATTTGTTTTAATTCGCCGTCGGATATGTTTTCTTTCTCAATTCCTATAATGGCACCTGTATTTTGATCTCTTTTCACAATGTCGCTAACTACGTTACCGTTATCGTCAATTCTTGTAACTAGGTTCTTACCTACTATTGCTACTAAATCTTTTACTTTTTTAAAACTCGTTGGATTATAATCCTTTTCGTTTTTAAGCATTTCGTCCGCTTTTAGACTCATTGCTTTCTTACTTTCGTTAAGGCGTATTAAATTTGACATTGCTTTATCTGCTAATGCTTGACTTCTTTCGCTTCCTGTATTTATAACATCACGACGTGCTTCCGTATATGTTTTTTTTAGGTTCATAACAAGTTGCTTGTCGTTGTCACCCATAGCCGCGTATGGGTATTTTGCGCTAAACTCCTCTGCATCTTTTAAGTCTTGACGTCGTTGTTCTCGCAAGTTTTGGTCGGCGGTCATTTTATCCCTTTCTTTTTGGTATTTCTCCGCACGAATTCTTGCAAAAGACTCGTTGGCCCCCTGCAATGCCTGTCCTACATAATCCTGTGTAGGGTTAACTGTCAAATATCCTGCACTTCCACCTATAGCCATAACTTTTTATTTTTTATAATCGCTAATCGATGAAGCGACTTTATATTTACTTGCACTAAATTGTCCTGTGTTTTTACCTGCTTTGGCGCTTGTTCCGCCTAATGAACTTCCCGCCATTGACGCTCCCTGAATCATTTGACTGTAGCCTTGTTGTTCAGCATCGGCGGCGGCATTGTATTGGCTTGACAATGCAGCAAGTTTCGCTTGTTGGCGTTGCTCTTTGGTCATTTGAATACGTTGGCTGTCTTGCGCTCTTACTTGGTCTATGTTTTGTTGCTGTTCGTTTAGGTTTACGGCAATATCCTTGTTCACGGCTTGGCTTCCTGCTGCAACTCTACCTGTTCCAACTCCTATGGCGCGCGTTCCTCCTTCCTGTAAAGTAGCCATTTGCGTAGCTTCAAGAGCCGATTGTCCTTCCTGTCTTGCTTTGGCGCCTACGGTCGAAACTTTTAATTCATCGGCAATATTCGTCAAGGGAACTTCTTTCATATTGGCCGCTTCTTTTGCCAATCGCTTTTTTTGTTTTTTGGCATCTCCTGCTTTTATTCCTCCCATTATGGTTCCTACCGCCGCCGTTCCTATCGCTATATAACTCATATTTTTTCGTTTAAAAGGTTATTGACTCTCTCTTTTATTTCTAATGACAAATAAGGATTGTCGTGTTTTTCGATGATTCTTTCTTCTATTTGTTCCGATGTTTCGTTGTCGGGATTGGCGTGGGTAGTCGTCCAAACCATATCTTCCAATACTAAAACTACTCTCCGTGTTCCGGCTTCCGTTATCCCGACATACGGCGCTTCAACTATTTGTTCTTTTCCATCTACCCAAATAATACATTTTCCCTTCAAAATAAAGAACTGGTGACGCGTTTTGTGTATCTTGGAGGTGACAAAAGAATCTTTCGGCAAGAATACCTCTCTCGTGTAAATGCCGTCCGTAAAATGCTCTTTTACCGGAAAATGCACAAGAGGAAAACTGTCTACCATCACGGCTTCCAGTTCATCAATGCTGTGGCTGATTACGCTTTTTGAAATCTCGTTTTTCATCTACACATAGCTTTTAGTAACATTCGTATTCACCGCATACACTTCGGTCTTGGTATTTTTCATTAATTGCGCCGAAACTTGCAAATAATAACCAAGTAGTCCTCGCGACTCGGCACTTTGTGATTTCGAAACCATCACGTAATCCCCCGAAGAAAGATTTGCCACGGCATCCAACGTCAAAGTTTTAGCGGTTTTAGAAACTATTTTACCCACAATGGCGTTATTGATGTTTCTCACGGTATCACCCACTGATATTTCATCTTCCAATTGGAAAGTAAAACTCAAAACAAGCCCCGTTACGGTACAATTTCCAATTCCCTGAACCGAAATATTTGCGCTGTCAAAAACTCCGTTAGAAGTCCTGATATACGCTCTCTGAACGCCTTCTTGGTTCACGAAGTCGGTCTTGTCAATTAATCCTGATTCCAAATCCGTGTTGGCTACAATTTCCCAAGCATCTGTTCCCTCGATTTCAATATTCTTGTAAATCTTTCTTTCGCTTGGTGATTGCGAGAAATTAAAAGAAAAAGAACTTGGATATTCGACCCCATAAAAAGTATTTCTTCCAGTGGATTGGTTATGTTCATAAATTTGTCCGTTGTGAAACGACAAAAACTTTCCATTCACTCGGCACATATCTTCCGGATTAAAAGTAATCCTGCCCAACCATCCATTGTATCTGTCGCTGTAAACCCAAGTAACATATTGATTTCCGTTAAATTTTACGTTCAACACATAAACATCGTGGTATTGGTCATATTCTCCAATGATGTTGTCAATAGTGTTGTCGCGGAATAATTTCTTGAAATAAGAGTTCATTCCTTGGCTTGAAATTTCGAAGAGTCCATTGTTGAAATTATCTTTCAATACAACGCCTCTTTTGGTGTCGGTAAAAAAAGAATTTGAACCGTAGTCATCGGCACTTTCGGCGTGATAGGAAATACCATATTCACCGTCGGTCATTTTTTGTTCGCCCAGAACATATTCTACTTTTATCAAATTTGACTCTCCGTCGGCGTTCGACAACAAATCCTTTCCATAAAATACGGTACTGCATTTGTCTTCCTGGAAAACTTGAAGATTGGAGTCTGTCCCTTTTATTTTCATAATAGGACCATAACTCTTGTCAATGTCTTCCTTGAAATTGGCTAAATACAAATTGAACTCATTGAGTTTGTTGATATTTGTATTGGCGTTATAAACTCCTGAATAGCAAATATCTGCATAACGATTTACTTGCTTATAGGTATCGCTACTAACTGCCGTAACTGGAAAATCAATAGACAGGTACTTTTCATTGAAAGCATCTCTTATTTGATAACTTTCGGCACCATTTCCGTGCGAGAAACAATTGAATGTTTTAGTTAGGATATTGGTCGAAAATTCGTGTTCTCCATTGATAATATTAAATACGTCTGGCGTTTCATTAAAAACTCCAGTTTCAATTTCTTTGGAAGCATTCTCGAATATCATAAATCCCGAAGTGGTTCTCAATGTCACTTTTACATCCAAGAAAGCTCTTTTTTGATTGAAATAAGCATTCCTACCATCACAAGTACCTCTGATTAGAAAAGTATCTGCTGAAGGTGAAGTACATTGGAATATTCCACCGTAATCACCACTAGTATTAGTACCTTGAAAAACTACTGTTGCCAATTGCGCATCAAAAAAAGCTTTGAAGTTGGGATAACTACTCGATGCAACAAATTGTTTATCTGTATAGTCATTAAACTTGTCCTCGTGGCTAAAATCACACTTAAATGTCAAGGTAAGCACTGAGCCTTCAGGAATATTTCCAGTAATTGTAGAAGGAGGAATAGTTAGCAAAACATAAGGCGGACCACTCCAAGCACCATTGTAACCAAGGTATTCTTTATAAGCGTCTGGATTGTATGGCATATCAAATCCTTCCGGCTTAATCTTCATATACATTCCGGCCAATTCAGTAACACCACCCGCTATAAAATCAGCATCCTGATTTTTTATCTCTAAAACTTTTACGGTTATTGGCTTGGTAAGGATGTCGTGAGCGTCTCTTTTTACCAATAAAATATCACCCTCATTTACCTTGTTTTTACTTGTTCCATCTAATCGAACCCATCTAAAATTACCATCCTTATAGTAATCTACCACATAAATTTCTTCGTATGTTTTTATGTTTTCCTTAATGGCAAACTTATAGGTTTTAGCCCAAGCTGGAGGTTTTGTAGTTCCCATATTAACAGTAAGCATATTTTTGTATGCCGACTTTGACACAGGAATAAACACGGTATTTTTTTCGCTTGATAATCCTGTTGTTTTTCGGCCTTGGCCATCTTTATACAAAACTACTAATTCGTAACTTCGGTGGCTTTTCATTGATTTTTTGCTTCCAATAGACTCTACATAAGCAGAAGTGGCACTATCTTGATAGTACTCTTTTACAAATGTATTTGGCCCCGAAGGCAAAACCTCAATTTCATATTTCATCGATGGCAACGTAATATCAATTACGTTTGAACTCACAACCGTAACTACAAATCCGTTGAATAACGATGGTGGAAAATCTAACGAACTATCAGGATAATCCAATGATTCCTTAAATAAAGTTGACAAATATCCCTCAATACCCGATTTAAAACCATTGATGGCATCATCCGTAATAACGGCAGCTATGTTGGCATAATCTTTATCCAAAATAGTGGCGTATGTCTTGTCAAAAATAGATATTGGCCTACCAGGAATAGTTGGCACTACCGCAATGGATTTTATGTTGAATAAAATCGAAATGGCGCCGTCTTTTACCAAGCTCGTTCCTGCAAAATTTAATCGTATTTTTCCATCTACAATTGTTGATGCGTCAAATAGGGATGTTGAAGTTAGTTTAGTTATTGGTAATGTAGCTGACTGTGGAGCAATTGATGAAACACCAACGGTATAATCCATTACAACCGGATTTCCATTTTTGTCAATCAAGTTTTTACCCTCTTTGTAATTGGCAAACATTACTCTGTTTCCTGCCATCGTCGCCGCCGTAACCTCCTCCGGAACATTATCGTAGGACCTGAAATATTGGTCTTCCGGCAATACCGAAAATACTTTACTATTCGTAAATCGTATTGGCGCCGGAATTGAAATGTTGTCACTCCAAGATTCTTCCGTTTTTACAAATTGATCTACTTTATACACTACCGATGAATTGCTGTATTTAAACAATAAATCAATCGCGACTACTTCTCTTGGTCCAGTGGTGAAAGTAATATCACATCCATTAAAAATATTAATCATTCCTTTGTTTTCACAGGAAGAAAAATCCAATTGGAACCGGTCAGGAGTAAAAGGATATTCCTGCCAAGGTGAAATAGCAGAATAGTAATTGTCTTTGTATTTATATCTTGTTGCAAATGAAACATACTTGTCTTCAAGGAAATTTTCTTTTAAATCCGAAGTATTTATCTGAACAACGGTTGGCGGATATGACGGCGGTGCTTTGATAAGCATAATCTCCTCGGAAGTAAAACCATCTAATCCCCAAGTTTTAGCCCTTGCAATGTTTAAAATTCTTGGAGGATTAGTGTCTCCAGAAAATTTAAGCAAAGTATCTACATCCGTGTTTCCAATTAAAACTTCCACATTGGTAATACGTTCTCCTTCTTTAAAATTCAATCGCGTTCCGGTAGTGGATTGTACTACTATTTCATAAGCGTGTGTTTCACTGTCATACTCGATTATAAAGTCGTAAAGTGTTCCTTTTACAAAATTGTAAACTTTGTTGTTGCTTGTGTTTACTCCGTGGCCAATGGTTTTTCCTCCCGCAATGGTGTAAGGTGTTTTCAAGGCATTTCCCAAGGCGTTTTTACCTACTCCCACAGCCGATGATTCTACCGTGGTCACAAAGAAGTTCTCCGCGTCAATTAGTTCGTCATAACCAACATAACGCGCTTCGGCATCCTTGTTAATTATACCTTTGCTAAAATTATTTGGGAATTTTACCATTTACTTTATGTATTGTCTTTTGGCGTTAAGAAATAGCATTATATCTGAAATCTTGATGTCCATCATAGCTATCTTGGCATTTCTGTATTCGGCAAACCACATTTTCTTGGCCTCGTTTTTCTCGTACATCGGAACATTGAACAACGTTTTCATCAACTCATAGTTCACATAGTTGTATAGTGCTTGTTCGGCCAGTTTGCTTACCTTTATTTCGCTTTCGTTACTGTATTCCAGTCCATCCGAAATGTATTCAAGCATAATCACTCGACTCGCATTGTCGGAACTGAAATGTATTTTTCCGCTTCGGGGGTCTATGTTGAAATATCCGTTTGCGTTTTGTGTCGGGTCCAATCTAAAATTGGTATGGACACTTCCGCAACCGCCCTCAAAAACCCGCTTGTTTACCTTGTCGTTTAACTCGGAGTAAAAAGTTGTACCTTCCAATATAAACCCTTCATCATCATATAATATCTCGGCATCGTGGGCTTGTAAATAAGCAGTGGCCATCGCCATATTTTCATTACGGGATAATACCATCAATTCTCCACTTTCAGGGTTTACGTAGGATATTCTTGCGTATGCAACGAAGTCCGGAGGCAATGTAATGTCGAGCGTATCGCCCAACTCTAATTCCACTTTTTTTACTTCACGCAAAGCATTCATCGAGAATTTCTTGATTCCCTGCTTGAATTGATACAGTACTTGTGAGCGTTTTACGGCGTTCAAAATCTTTCCATCACCGGTAAAGTTCGAAATGAAGTTGATGACCATTTCTTCCAAAGACACGTAACCGTATTCGCCGTGATTCGCTTCATATTCGTAGTATTCCTGTGGATTCATCGAAGCCATAATTAAGATTGTTTGTTTGTGGTTACTACATCAGAATTTGCGGCAGCAGCAACAACTTCTTCCTCTTGAATACTAATTCCGCAAAACGACATAATTTTCATTATAAGCGGGTAGAACATACTCTCGTCCAATTCAATGTCCTGCCTGTCCGATGCTCCTGCGTTGAAAGTTGGATTTCCCTTGGCATCGATTATGTAGCTCCATTTAGGGGCTTTTGGCGTTCTAATGTAAAGTAATTCCACCTTGAATCCTGACGGCGCCTTTGGATAAACTCTATAAGCATTCCCGATTTTGGTGTAAATAGGAAATAGGGTAGTGGGTGCATTAAGTTTTGAGTTTACCATATTGTTCCATATAGTTCCCTTTGGCACTTCTTCAATATCCACTTTTTTGTTGGCGGCGTTCACCAGCGATAATCCCGTAGTACGATATAAGTCAGTTTCTGAAAATTCCCAAACATCGTCAGTAGAATTGTATGTAAAATTCGAAGGTAATGAAAAGGTAGAAAAATTGTCAATATGCTCCTGAATATTCTTCGGAATGTCGGCAAATCCATTATTTGCTACGTGCATGTGTTGGTTGTTCAGCCATTTGTTGTACTGAAAAAACAAATTCTCGAACAACTCCGACTGGGCCAAATAACAAAAAGAATCGAACTCCATTGGAGAAATAAACGCCCTATTGTTTTTATCCAACAAGAACAACACGGTATTCCTGCATCTGTTTATTGAAATCATCTTTGAGTATTTAAAGCAAAGATAGAAAATAAACGACAACAAATGTTTAACATCGGAAATTATTTCCAATTCGTATTGTTTATGCGAAATTAATTCCTATATTTGCATTGAGCTTAGACAGAGTGTCTAAGACATAACAAATAACGTCTTGAGTCGTTTTGAGATATTGCGAGATTCACGGTAGAATCACTTTTAGTTATTTGTTTAGTTATTTAGCGATAACTTAAAAAAAAGCCACTTGTAATGAGTGGCTTTTTTATTGCTTTATGCTTAAATTTTTAAATTAACTACTTTTAAATAAAACACGAAATTATTTCTTGTATTTGTGAAATTATTTCCTATCTTTACCGAGCAATCCACTACTTGCATTAAGATATTTAGTCCATCTCGACTAACAAGAAACCCTTAAAGATGCGTAGTGGCTCTTTAGGGGTTTTTATTTTAAATATAATATTATGGAAAAACGTAAAAACTATGTTGATGTTGAAAACGAGTCTTATAGCTTGCCTAAAACAATATTATTAGATTCGAGTACTTTAGATACTCTTTTTAATAAATTTTATAAAGAAATAAAAGAAAGAAGTAAAATGGTTTATCATAAAATGAGACAACTTGGTCTCAATGACAATTTTTATACTCCTGACGATATACTTCACGACTTTTATTTTGAAATTAAAAGAAGAGTTGAAAAAGAAGATGTATTATTTAATAGCGAAAGTCATTTTATGGCAATTTCTTATTTAAGAATGAAAGAGGGTTATTATCTTTATTTACGAAACAAACGAAATAAAGCCAAAATAGAGAAAAAATATTTTGCAGAATTAGGATATACACATAAAGCAGATGATATCATTAGGAAGATATTTAATAATGAAGAAGAAGGTGTTTTAAAAGAATATGTTACTGAACAGGATATTTTAAATATTATAAATGATTTTGATAATGAAGAACAAAAGCGTATTTTAAACCTAAAAACAAAGCACGTTACTAATGAAAAACTGGGTAATTATTTAAAATATACTAATGACGAATTAAGAAGTAAAATTTATTATTCAAGAAAAAAACTATTCAAAAAAATGGCAGAAAAACAATATTTAAGTGACAAGATAACATACAATGATATTATAGGGCGTGATAATAATGGAAAAACAGCCACATTTAACGCTCTTGAGAATAATAAAAAAAATTATTATAACGATTATCCTTTTGAATTGTCTTATAAGAAAAAAATAATGTTTATTCTTTCTAAAAACAAAAAAGGTATTAATATTGATAAATTAAAATTAATACTTAAAATTAATGAAGGTAAATCATTACAGCAAGACTCAAGAAACTCCGTAAATAAGTCAATTAGCGCAAATATTGCAGATAAAAAATGTTTCCTAATGGATGGTACTTTATATTCAAACTCATAAAACAAAAACCCTACCAATCAGTAGGGTTTTTAATTCTATTTTAAGATTTTATTTCGAATGCAACAAGAACTCGTAGAACGTTCTTCCTACTCCGGATTCAAAGTATTTCACGATTTCATCCAGTTCGTTTTGGTTCTTGGCTACTTCAAGAATAACTTCTCGATTCTTGTTCATCCAACGATAGGTGCTGTAAATCAAATCTCCGGTCGCTAAAGCTCCTTTGACTACTCCTTTCATCTTGATGGTAGGGTCTTCAGTGTAAGCGATGTATTTTGCAGGGTCTTTTTTGGCGATTGCCAATACTTCTTCCTCTAATAATTCTTCGCTCCAAGAATCAACATAATTGGGGTATTCTACCGATGCAATGGCCCTATTCGTGATTTCGCCAACGCTAAACACCAATCCCAATGCTTTGTGGTTCAATTTCTCTTTGGCAACAATCTCTCTCGATTTTGCTTTCGGATCGTATTCTTTGAAAATTTTGTCTTTGTACGGGTGAATGTGCAAGAACTTCTGCAAGTTGATTTCATTGGCAGGAACTTTTAGTCGTCCAAACTTGAACAAAATCTCGGCCAATATCACCGAACCCGGTTCCTTGCTTTGATTCTCCTGGAAAAATGACGGTTGGTTGCTCGCATAACGCAAGATATGTACCTTGTTTTTTTCTTTGTTGAAGTACTGCAAAGGCACTAAATCGGTGTGTTTTGACGGGATGGATGCCGAAACTGGTTTCCCTTCCAGATATTCATACTCCCTGTCTTTGACTTCCCAATTCTTGAATTCGGGCAAATCTTCGATGTCGTATTCTTCTTTTACCAATGGTGCTTGGTATTGCGGTGCCTGTGGCTGGGGAAAATTTATTCCTTTTAACATTTCAGCCATCTTCTTTTCAAGTAATTCATTTACTTGTGATAGTGGGATGGATGGCTCTTGTCCTTCCGTCTCCGTAGGTGCTTTTTCTTCCGCAGAATCTGAGTTTTCAACGGACTTCAAATACTCGGCCAATGGTATTTCGCCTACATATTTTTTATCCACTATCAATCCTTCCAAAACCATTTTCTTGTAAAGATTGGACAAGTGTGATGGTAATTTTGCTTCTTGTGTTTCCATTTTTTTATTTGATTTAATTGATTATTTATTGAACAACAAAGGTAAATCTTATTCATTTACAAACGTTTGTTGTCGTTTATTTTGTGAAACCTTTGCAGTTTTTGGAAATAGTTTCCAATTATGTGAAATAGTTTCCTTATCTTTGACTAAGTTATTTGCGAGTGGGTCAAAAATAACAACTGAAAATATTAAAAACTTGAACGCTTTTTAATCGGAAACCCACTTTCCTTTTAAGAGGCGTTTCTTTTTAAATAAAAATATATGATAGAGATTTTAACAATGCTTGGATTAACTATTCTACAAAATGCAAGTTTCACATTGGTAAGTAGAGCCAGAAACAGCAATAGTATTTTATATCATACAATCGCTTCGGTTTTATCTAATGGAATTTGGCTTTTAGTTATTAAAAATGTAGTGACAAACTTCGGGAATACAACGCTTATGGTTGCGTATTTAATCGGTTCAGTAATAGGAAGTATTAGTATGCACTATGTAGCAATGAAATATTTTGAAAAACCTAAAACTAAATAAAATGGAAGTTAGGATTATCAAAGAAGGTAATTTATTCTACATTGATAAATTAGTAGATGCTTATACTTTTTGGTTTAAAAAAACTAAAAAATGGAAAAGAATAAAAAAATGGTATGAAGGAAGTTATTATCCTCCATATTCTGATGATTCTTATGAAGATTACTTTTTTTCAACATTAGAATCTGCTGAAAAATATTTATGTAAAATAAACAAATGTGAATGTGAAAGGTTTACACTTGGAAGTGAATTTATAATAGAACATAAATATGAAATATAAACACATAGTTTGTTACTCTGGCGGACACTCATCGGCATTAGTTGCTATTGAAGTTGTTAGATTATTTGGGAAAGAAAATGTTATATTATTAAATCATAATATAAACCCTAAGTATGAAGACAAGGATATAAAAAGATTTAAAGAAGAAATTGCCGTTTATCTTAATCTACCAATTACCTATGCAAATATAAACGGAATAAGTAATGAAAATGAATTACCGAGTCAGTTTGAAGTTTGTATAAAAAAAGGATCATTTGTAAATCCTGCTAACAGACAAATTCTTTGTACTTATGTTTTAAAAACAGAACCTTTTTATGAATATTTAAAATCAGTTGAAAAAGAAAATGTTTGTTGCTATTATGGATTTGATGATGATGAATTAAATAGAGTTGAAAGAAGAAGGTCTATACTAATTCAAGACGGAATTGAAACTGATTTTCCTTTAGCTCTATGGTCTTTTGAGTTAATTAAAAAATACAACGAATTTAAAATTAACGAACTATTAAAAATTTATAATAAGGCCAATAAAACAGAATTAAAGAGTTTGCCAGAGGAATATATTAAAAACGCTGTCAGTTATGGGTTATTAGAAATTTCACATTATGACGATAATAAAAAACAAACTATTAATTCTACAAATGAAATAGGAATTAAACCTCCATTAACTTATGAAATTTGGAAACACGCAAACTGTAAAGGTTGTTTAAAAGCAGGACAACAACATTGGTACTGTGTTTATGTTCACGCTATTGATATTTTTTTAGAAGCAAAAAAAGCAGAAGAAATAATTGGATATTCATTTGGTAATTTTGGATTTTTAAAAGATTCAGAAGTTAAATTTGAAAAAATGAAAAAAATAGGCATTCCTGCAAATGAACATATTCCAAGTCATACATTCTGGAAATCAGCAAAGCATTATCTAAAACAATCAACCGCAGATTTATTTCCTTGCGAATGTTTTACATAAAAAAACCCACTCGTTTGAGTGGGTTTTAATTATTAACTTATTGATTATCAATTAGTTATTATCCTTTAAAAAGAACCGTATTCGACCTTCCAATTAATACTGTAGCAGACTCATTTTGGAACTCTGTAGTGATGGTGTCAGTTAAACTTGTTCCCTCTTTCCAGTCACGTACTACCATTTCATAATCACGATTCATAGCGCCATATTGACGATTTCTAACGTGAATCATTGGTTTAACGGATGGAGTCCCCACCATTGGGTCTACTACTGATTGTGAAGCAGATGGAATCAAGAAACCATTTACTTTAGAAACTCCTGTGATGGCTCCTTGCGCAGTGGCTTCTTTCAAGTATTGTAGGGGAGAATATGTGAAATCATATCCACCTAAACAATATCCTTGGAAAGATAGATCAAGTGCCATTTTCTTGTCGTTGTTGAATTGTCCATAAGCAGAACCAGTTGTTACGTTGGTAGAGGCCAAGAACTTGTCAATAGCGAAGCAGAATGCAGTTGTTCCGTAGATGATGTTGTCTCTCAATTGACCTTGTTTTTCCAAACGGTCAATTAAACTTTCGGCTGATGCAAAGTCGGAAATTGTTCCTGCGAAAATGTTTCCTTCTCCCATTGCAGAAAGTAAACCTTGACGTCCTTTGTACCCTGCGGCAAGTAAATCACCCGCCCAAGTTTCTGAATTAAAGTGAGCAGACTCTACTTTGTTTCTGAAACGTCTTTCGGTATTGTCTTTGTTTACGTCATACCAGATATAACCCAATGTATTTCCTGTGGTGTTGTCAGTGGCTTTCAACCAAGAAATTTGTGTCATATTCGTACGGTTCTCGCTCACCATCTCTTTTGTGATAGTACCACGAGTCGTGTATTGTTGGTATTTGGTATTCAATGATTCTTGCATACCTGCTGAACCTTTCAAGAATTCAGAAGTATCGGCGAAAACAGTAATACCGGTAGCTCCCAATAACGACCAACCTGCTGCTTGACCACAAGATGCGGTGAAAGTAGTTGAAGTTGTAGCGGAGATTCTACCTTTTCTTGAAATTGTTCCGTCAGGTAAGAAAGCTTGTATAACTTCACCTACTCTGAAAGTATGGTCGGCCAATGTAAAAACATCTCCTACACGTGCTACTCCTGTGGCAAGTTGTGTCAATCTGTCTTCTTCCGTCCAAGTGATAACATCACTGGCATAAGGGATTTTACGCCCTGTTTTGGCAAAAAAACCGTCAATCATTTGTGTTCCGTAACGTCTGTTTATGGACTTATCCATATCAGGAAGTTCGTGGTCAAAATAATCCAAGTCGGTTAAATCTAAATAATTCGCTGCTGTAGGTACTTTAGTCGCGCTTGGCGTGTATCTTACTGCTGGTGTTCCTGCTATTGCTCCCATTTTTTGGTTTGTGTTTTAAAAATTAGTAATTATTTTAAAACAAGAAATTTTAGGGTTCTTTTGTAAACGAAACTCCAGTTTTCCCAATGCTTGGTATGGCTCTAATATTATCCGGCTGAATGTTTTTCGAAACCTTGTCTTGTATTTCAAGCTCTTTGGCTCGTCCTCTTTGAAAGGCTTTGTTCAGTTCGGTTTTATAGTTTTGTGCCATATAGATTGCTTCGTGATACGCTTTAATATCGGCAATCTCTCCGGTGTTTTTGTCTAAGAACTTGCTAAAAAGGTTTGTGGAATCAAGCTGAAACTCTTTCACTTCTTTAAGGTTTTCCGGTTTAATGGTAAAATCCTCGAACCCTGTTTCTTTGTCGCCCAGTTGAATCTTGAACCCTTCAAAATTGCTGTCGAACAAAGACTCTGTTCTCGAAATAAATTTGTCCCTTGTTGCTTTGCTTACTGCTTCAAACTCTTCTTCTTGCTTTTGTTGACCATCCAAAACCTTCTTTGCTTCTCGATACTCAATCGGAATATGCTCGTCAGACCCTCCAACGGCATTAAATTCTTCTTTTCGTTTTTCGAAAAACGCATCCGCTTTCTTCAAATCGGTTTTAATATTTATCTTTCTGTCCAGGATTTCATTTTCGTCGTCCTCTTCATCAAGGTCTTCCAGTCCGTATTGTTTCTCATACAGCCTGTTAACTTCTTTTTCATTCAAATCGGGGTTCGAAAGTTTGATGTAGTTTCTTAATCTACTTTCTTCGCTTTCGGTACTCCAATCCTTCTGTGTCTCTAAGAAGTCGTTGTAATTTGTATTTCCTGTTTTTTCAATGAACTCGTTGAATTTCTCCATTGCTGGAGCATATTTTTTTTGCTCTTTCGGCGTCAAGGAATCCTGAAATTCCTCTACCGTCATTCCTTTTGATTCTGCCAAATATTTTATGGCCAAATCCTCATCAAGCTCTACTGCTTCGTATTCCTCTTCTTCGACTTGCTCGGAAACCTGCTCGGCTACTTGCTCGTGAACTTCTTCAACCGCTTCTGGAATTACTGCTTCAGCTTCGGGAATTATTACATCGTCATTTTCTGTAACCGGGGCAAATGATATTGTAGGCTCTTGGTTTTCTACTGCTACTACTTCCGCTTCCGGAATAACATTTTCATCCTGTGGCATAATATTTTGATTTGATTTGATTTATTAGTACAAAAGTAAAACTTATACAAGTACAAACGTTTGTTGTCGTTTATTTTTTTAATACATTTGCACTAACAGTAGTTAGAACACCTCTCGGCTATAAATGAAGTGCATCGGTCTAACTCTTATATCGGTTGGGTTTAAGCCAAAAAATTCAACAACAAAGCATCGCAAAGTACAAGTGTTGCTTTTTTATTATACGAGTTGATTCTTCCATTCGGAGAAACCAAATCAAAAAAGCGGATAGCCCTGAAGTTATCCGCTTTTTGCTTTTTATCTACCTTTCAATTCTGAAACCTTTTTTCTCTCCAATCCGCTTTGAACATCAATAGAACTAACGCTTGTGGTTCCCTTCAATTCATTGCGTCTTTTTTCTGCCTTGGCATTTTTTGCCGCTAGTTGTGCAGGATTCAAACCGTCTTCATTTTCGGTATCAGGAGCATATTTTGCGTCTATTTTGGCATTATAGTTTTCCTGTCCTTTTACGGCTCTATCGGCTACTTTTGCGTTGGCAGTAATTTGGCTATCTGTGGTAATTCCCCCGCCAATTCCATCTCTTTTCGCTCCTCCAATCGTTCCTTTTTTAGCATCCACTTTGTAAACCGCCGATGGAATTGGTTTTTCATCCACTTTAGTTTCTATTTTTGGAGGTGTTCCCGGAATAATTTTGTCGGGAGTTCCCGGAGTCACAATATCCGGCGTAGGATTTACGGCAGGTTTTCCTTTGGTGTCACCTATCTGCACTTTGTACATTTTTCCGTTATGCTCGAATATTTTCTTTCCGGCTGCTTTGGCTTTTCCAAAAGCCTTGTCAAATTCGGGACTCCCTTTGACTCCTTTTCCCGGCAAAATTGCAGGGGAACCTTCTTTTCCTTTAATAACGGTAGATGGTGTTCCTTTTATTACGGTATCGGGAGTTCCCGCAGTGGTAGTGGTCTCGACGGTGCGAATACTTCTTGCTCCGTTAGCTCCTTTTACAACTTTAGATTCTAATTTGTTTTCTGCTACGGTTTCCTTGTCGTTTATTCCTTTTTTAGCTTCTTCATTTTCTGCTTTTCCCGTTTTAGGAATCTTAACCATAATTTTCTTCTTGGTATCTGGCATAATTTCTATTTTTTTTATTGGTTTGTTAATTCGAACATATCAGTATCGGCTTTCTCGGCCTCAAAATCTATGGGGTCTTTCCCCTTGGCTTTTTGGTCGGCTATTCTACTCGTGTGCGTGGCAGCCTCGGCTTGTGCGGCTGACTTGTCTTGTTTTAGTTTTTCAAGTTTTTCGTGCGCTCCTGAATTAATCAGCATTTGCAGTTCTTTGTCTCCTACTATTTTGTCGGCAAGCGTTAATCGGTCTTGCTCGCCTCTTGCATTTTCCTTGGCAAGTTCTCCTTGGGAAATAGATTGCTGTACCTGCATCTTTATTTGCCCTTCCAGTTGAGCCGTTTCCTGTCTTGCTTTTTCGGCTTCTTGTGCAGCGCGAATATTCTCGTCGGCTTGTGCCTTGAATTTTTGGTTTTCTTGCTCTTGGATTACTTTGGCACGTTTTTTAACCAACACGGTCAAATATTGGATAGCTAAATCAAGTGTTTTTATATTACGGATTTTGTATTTGTCCTCCAATCCGATATAACCTTTTTCAACAGCTATTGATAAATCTTGGTTCAATTCGGCTCTTTCCTCATCATCCATTTCCAATTCAAAGAATATGGCAAAATCGCTCAAATGCAAATCGCGAACAATATCCAAATCGGCAACGGCGGAAGCTCCAATTTTTTGGATTAGGTCTTCCCTCAAACTTGGGTAGTATTTCAAAATGTCCGCAAAAGAATAACTGATGGTTTCGGCAGTTTTCAATACTAAATATCCTGCGGCATCCAAGATGTGTCTTGTGGCTAAATTGGAGCTGTAAGCGGCCATTTTTTGAATACCAACCAAACTATCCCTGTCAGGAGTGGAAGCGTCCGTAGCCTTGTTCAATCCAACTATATCGGTTAGTTCCGTTAGTTTTATGTTGCTTTCATTTCTTAGTGCCGTAAGTTTGTTGATGCTATCTCCTGTTTGTATTTCTTGAAACGGTTTTTGGGCATTGTTGTATTCCCCTCCCAATTGCGAGGAACGATACATATAACTACCTTTCATTAAATACATATTCAAGGATTGTTGTACCGTTTGGGTTTTTCCTTCTCCCATATCAATATCTGCCAAGGCATCAATATCAATGGCGATACCATCAGGGGTAATTCCCTGCACAATTTGTTGGGCTTTCAAATCCAATACGTTCAAATCATCCTCAGTAGCCATCATTCTGGAAACCAAACTCAATATTTGTCCGTCGTGCATATTGGGTGCCACCATTCGGTATTGCTCGCAAACTTTCTTGTTGTTTGATTTGGGGCGGGTCATTGATTTGGCCAATTCCCATTTCAACAAGATGTTGGTTCCCAAAACTAGAACTCCTTCAAATAACACTTCTTCTACAATAGAGTTTCGTATGTATTGGTCTTTTTTATTTATCGGTTTTGAATCGTCAAAAAACTCCTTAGCATCTTCAATTATGGTTTCTCCATTAGCCATTTTCTTTACTTTCTTCGCTCTTTCTCGGAACGTTTTGTAGGTGAAAAAGAGTAGGTTAGTGGTTCCTTTCAGTGTGCTTGAAGGATTTAATCCGTGTAGTTGTGACCAAGTAGTTGCTGAAGTTTCAATTGATTTCTTTACTTCGGCATTATCCGTGTTTAGTAATTCAGGATATTCCACGAATATGTCGGAAAGCAAAACTTGTGCTACATGTCCTTTGTAAAAACAATCGTTGAAATAAGGGTCTTTTGTAGCTGAATAAACCATATCGGCAAAGTCAATATGCTCAATTATGATTCCTTTGGCAGGATTCAATCTTGTACGTGTGGCGGCAGCGCCATCAACAACCAATGACCTTTTTACTTTTCTGTCAATGACCAAGTTGTACTCGTTTTCATTCATTACCGTGGCAATGGCTATTTCATTCGATAAACAATTGGAAGGTTTCCATTCCATTTGCATGTGAATATCCATTTCCTCCTTGGTTTGTGGGATTTCGTCTTCCGGCATCGAACTGATGTCTATTCCGGTTTCGGCCAATGCTTTTTGGTTAAACGGAATGGCTATTCTTTCGTCTTCAATTTTTTTACGATAGGCGCGTTTTTCTTCATCGGAACCCGGGTCGATGGCTTTTGCCTTGATGGAGTAGGGACGATTTACCATACCATTCACTACCAAATCCACTATTTTCGGCATTCTCGAAAGCGACTTCTTGCTTAGGTTCAACAACGAAACATCGCCATTGGTTCCCAATTTAGGATAGTATTTTTCCATATTTACCTTGCCATTGGCATAAATCCTTCTTTCAAGAAATTCAGCCCTACTCGTGTAGAATCTACAAGATCCACCATCTCCTTTATAAAACCATTCGGAATATATCATATCCCCAACGGCTTTGCCATAAGCGCGACTTTGTTTTGTAGCGAAACTATCCATTTGGCTCGGTGGTGAGATAGTTTGTGATATTCTAAATCCTTTATTGTCTTCCATAACTTATGAGTATGTTTGAAATTTTATTTGTACTGGTTTTTTAGGTCCTGTGGGAGCCAAGTAGGGTTTTCTGTTTACGGCCATTATAGCATATCCCGAAGCAATCGTGGCATCAAATTCTGTTCTTTTGGCAACATTGAATCTCGCCCAATCACGAAGCGTTCTGTCAAACGGCATACTTCCCATCTCTCCCTCGACTCTTACGGGGTGTAAGTTTTGACCTTGGGTATAGTATCCTACGTATTTGTCGATATAGGTTTCAATTCCTGTCCAGTGTTGCGTGATGATGTCCACTCCCGAACTCGGTACGCCTCCCAAATCTTTTTCGGTTTGCGACAACTTGTTCATTGGTTTGTCAAAACGATGGATAGAATATCCCCTATAGCCACGGTTTCTGAAGTGCAACAAGAATCGTGTTTTGTTGTTCTCAATCAAACAAGGCATTCCATAAAACACCGCACACATCAAGCAATCCTCGAAGAATATCTCTGCTGTTTGTGGTCTTGTGATGTATTCAACGATAAAACAATTGCTTGGAGCGTCTTTCATCGTGGTGCGTGTAAGTCCTATAAAGGCTCCTTTCGAACCTTCGCTGTGTTCCGATCCGTTTTCGGTTTCCTCTAATTTGCTTCCTTGCGTGGAATCTTGGTCATAGGTATCGACTCCAAAGGCTCCCAAATCATCATTGCCTGGATGTTTCGATACGTGGCCAAACTCGTTCCGTTTGATTTCCCATTTGTTCTGCATTTCGGTAGGAGGAATCCACGATACCAAGAACCTTCCTTTTTCGGTTGGAGTCCAAATAACTCTTGAATCGGGAATATTGTCTTCCCAAGAGAAATTACCTCTTGTGAGCGTCTTTCTAATGTCGTAGGTTTCGTTGTAATCTAATTGGTCGTTGATTTTCTGTTGGTCAAATATGGTCGAAACGGACTCGTCACGAAAAGCATCGGCCTTTGTAGTAGGATTTAAACGTCTAGCATTCCAATAATTTTTTTCTCCTAATAACCTTTTTGATTTAAAATCGTTTTCAAAGAATTGTAAAGCTCCTATTAATTTTAGCTCTCCTTGTGCATTTACAAAACTTCGTCCTTTTTCCACTACGGTATGGCAAACGCCGTATTTATCGGTGTAATCCTCCGCGTTATGATGTGCGGGAAGGAAATAGGCATATAATCCAGTGGTAGTACTTCCATTTTCATTTCGTTTTGAAACATTAGAACCAATATCCATTTTTTTAAAATCTTCACCCCCTTTTGCTACTGGATTTACCGTGGAGCCAACAAATGCTTTACCAACAACTCTACCTCCCTGAATCATTGTAGGTTCGATATTTGACCAATGCTCTAAATAACTTAAATGCTCCCATTTAGAAGCCTCGTCACCAAAATAAAAATTTAGTTTTACGGAGTCATAAGAAAGTATCGCAGTGGCCCTATAATCAACCGTAGTGTTTAGGTAATCCGACGTCGATGTGTCTTTATTTTTCTTGGCTGCCCTTGAATTGTCCGATGGTTTACCGAATACCATTTTCTTTACGTCGTCAATTTTTCCCTTCACTACCGGTTGGAAGAAAAATGGCAAATTCTGTATTACATAGGAATATTTTTGAAATACTACTGCTGCATCCGTATCTGATTTGGAAGTGATACCTATCTTTTGATTTTTGGTTGTGGTCGATATTTCTACAATATGGTCTATTGCCATTTCCGTAAAACCGGTACGACGACCCTTGGTAAAAAACATTCCAATGCTTCTTTTGTCAATTAAACAGGCTTTGGCGAAATAATACATTTTAGCCTGTGCCATACGAAAGTCTTTGCAACCTCCCGTGTCTGCCATTTGGTTCCATTGCAACCCCATATAATGTTCGGGCGTGATGTAAACCGCTTCGCCGTTGTTCATAAACCAAACGCCTTCCCTGCGTCGTTTGAATTCCTTCATTATGTAATCGGCAAAGGCTTCTTCGGTGTCGGGAGTCAGTCCTTTCGGCATTTCCTGTCTTCTCCAATATTGTTCTGCCGGTGCGTATTTTTCGAATAGTATTTCGGAACGCTTTGGCTTTTTGGGAAGCATTATGTTCAACCCGTCAAGGGTGATAATTTCGCCTTTGGTTCCCAAGGGACAAATCATTACGCTGTCCGTGGCTTCGTCATACCATTCTTTGTGGTATTTTTTTAAGGGTAAAAACTCTTGGTTGGCAAACTTCTCCGGATAACCTCTTTTGAATTCCCTCTCTTGCAGGTCGAACTTGTCGGCGTCGATTTGGTTT
>ERZ650310.9-NODE-9-length-55424-cov-10.785692_pt1 | contig 55424 bp, 72 predicted proteins | sample MGYA00376246_ERZ650310 | MGnify/ENA primary metagenome ERZ650310 (study PRJEB26733, sample SAMN07839286) | wastewater metagenome | biome: small river; feature: stream; material: water | place: USA: North Carolina | collected 2016-03-01 ...
CCCGCGCAGGTTGGCCCAGCGCAGGTCGGCCCCGCGCAGGTTGGCCCCGCCCAGGTCGGCCCTTTCCGCCGCCGCCTTCACCAAAGCCGCGCGCATTGCATTCGGCGTGCTGTCCGGGAGTTCGCACTCATAAACGATAGTGCTATCGTTGTATCGATTCTTGATTTGATGTTTCATGTCATTTGCCCGTGTTTGTTGATGCCACCAGCACCCGCCCACCCGTCCGATGGCCGCGGTGCGCGTAGCACTGCAGCTCATCGCCATTCCAGACCCAAGCCGCGTTCTCGCCACAGACCTGGCGCGCAGCCCAGTCCCGCGAATGCTGAGCTGCCGTGACCTCTTGGGCCTCTTGCAGCTCGCGATCGGCATCCATCAGGGAGCCGTAGACCATGGGGCACAGAACAGGGCAACCAGGGTTGCAGTGATTGCGATGTTCTTCATGCTTCCACCTCATCAGCGACTTCATCCAGCACTTCGGCCAGTTGATGGTTTTTTGGGCGAATGGCGTTGGCCAGGGCGCGCAGGAACATCGGCACATCGTCTGGCCCAGCGTATTCACTGATCAGCCGCAGGGATTCGCTGATGCAGGAAGCCCGGAGAACTGTTGCATGGTGGTGAGCCTGCAGGCGCTCTTGGAGGCCTTCACGGGCCCCGGGACTTTCGAGGGCCCCAGTTCGGTGGGCCTCTGCGTGGGTGAGGGCGTTCATTCCGTCACCTCGAAAAATTCACCGCCATTGACCTCGTACCACGTGTCGGCTTTGAGGCCTTCGCCAACATACCCAACGGCAAATCGCGCCCTTTCTCCGTCGTGCCAAGCCAAAGCGACAGCACCTCCGGCGCCAGCTTTCACGCGTGCATTCATTCCTGCACTTGCAATAATCGCGTTTTCACCGGTTGCGCCGATCTGTGCGCCGTTGCCACTGGAGCCGATCCGTGCGGCGCTGCCACTGGAGCCGATCCGTGCGTCGTTGCCACTGGAGCCGATCTGTGCGTCGTAGCCACTGGAGCCGATCTGTGCGCCGTTGCCACTGGAGCCGATCTGTGCGCCGTAGCCACTGGAGCCGATCTGTGCGGCGCTGCCACTGGAGCCGATCTGTGCGGCGCTGCCACTGGAGCCGATCTGTGCGCCGTAGCCACTGGAGCCGATCCGTGCGTCGTTGCCACTGGAGCCGATCTGTGCGTCGTCATCTTCTGCAACACCGCTATCTACCTTGATAGCAGTGGTTTCGGCAATGATCTCGTCAGCCTCTACCACATGATCTTTCGTCACGTCAGCAATGACGGCTGGCGCGTCAAGAATGACGTTTTGCCAGATTTGATTTGTTAGCCAACGAGCGTCATCGAAGCGCTTGTCTTCACGCAAAGCCTTCTGTACAGCCGTGAATTCGCCGCCTTGCGGGAATTTGGCCAGGAACCATTTGTACCCATCGGAGCAGGGGCTCCAGGGCTTGAGAACTTCCTTTGTGATTTGGAAGGGGGTCTGCTCTTCGCTCATCTTCACTCCTTGCAGCTTCGTGCTGCGTTGGGGTGAATATTAAGCCAACTTAAGTTAAAGAGTCAAGCAAACTTAAGGAATTGTGCGAAAATATTTCTCCGCACAAACCCTCGGGCGTAAAAAAGCCGCCTCTGGGGCGGCTTCAATGGTCCTCAAAAGCAAAGGCCCCACCGAAGTGGGGCCCGGTTTGTCGCTACGATGAATTGCAATCTTCGATTCGTAGAGGCCTTCCTAAGAAGGACTTAAGCCCGATGCTTTGTGGCAGAGCGGGTGATCGGATTTTACCTTGGCGGCATGTGATCGGTCAAATTACCAAGGCCAAGCCCATGCAAGACACAAGCCATGATGCCGCCCAGATCCTTTTCATTAACGACGCGTTGGTCGTACTGCCTTTTACCGCTTGCATCCTTGCCCAGTTGCGGAACATAGAACCGATGGAATCCTAGGGTGTAAACCATGTCTGCCTTTACCCAGGTTTCTGGTTTGTCATAGGGGGCCGGCAGCGGCGGTTCAAAGCGCAGTTTGTAGTGGTAAGGGTAGTTGTCATCTGGACGTGTGGTGCTGATTGGAACAACGGCGATCAGGTTGCCCCTGTTCCTAAGTCTCGGTGAAATCACAACAACCGGTCTGCGCTTTACCATTTCCGGCGCAATGAAACCATCAAAATCACAAATCAGGATTGTTCCAGGCTGGGGGTGAAAGTTTATTGCCATAAATCAGCTGACAAAAAATAAATTTAATGGGTTCGCCTGCTGACACTCAAAACTCTTCCCCTCGCCACACCTTCACCACACGCCCAAACACCTGGAAATCCATGTCCTTGGTGATGGTCCATTCCTTGTACTTAGCGTTCTCAGAGATGGCTACCATGCCCTGGCCTGGTATGCGTTGAAGGCGCTTCACAAAACCCTCATCAGCAACACGGAAGAAGTACACAGCGTCGAACTCCACGCTCTTGACGCCAATGTCCACCAGCAGGGGGTCGCCTGGGTTATACATCGGTCGCATGCTGTCTCCAAAGCCTGTGACGATGCACAGATTCTTTGCTGTCGTGAAGTTCTTGACGTTCTTTGCGATCCAGTCGGGTGATACCCGCCAGCTCTCAATCACGCCTGGCTGATCCTGCAAAACAACTCCGTGCCCCATCGCGCCCCCTGTATCGAATTGACGAATGACAAGGGCATTGTCGTCAGGGCGACTGTTTAAATTTACAGTGTCTGGAGAACTTGACCGCGGCGCACTGTCAAGTGTGAATATTGCCTTTTCTGGAGAGTCTGGCAGTCCGCTAGCCCCCTTATTTGATGACAACCAGCCGGGGTTGCACTTCAAAAATTCGCAGACTGCCATGAGGTTGTCGCTGCGCATGGATTTCGTTTCGCCGCTTAGCCATTGAGATACCGCTGATTCGGTTTTTCCTACGGCCTTTGCCAAGTCGGCGGGAATCTTCCCCCTGATAGCCAAGGCATGTTCTAGGCGGTGGGCAAGCGTGCTCATAAGTTTAGGCAGCTTAACAAATAAACACTTAAGAATGCTTGACCCCAATGCTTAAGTTCGCTTAAGATGTTGAGCATGGACACACAAACCTTGCTTAAGCTGATCGGCGGTCAGGCCGCTGTCGCCCTTGAATGCGACGTTACCGATTCCGCTGTTTCCCAGTGGGCATCGGATGACAAGCTGCCTGATGCTCGCCGCCAATATTTGCGGCTGGCCCACCCCGGCGCACATTGGGATGAGTATGAAAAGACCCACCCCCTTGAGCGGAAGAGAGGGGATGTGGCCGAGCCTTCAAGGGAGGCCGCGTAATGAACCTCGTCACACTGACTGGCGACAAAGCCACCACAACCACATTCGCAATAGCTCAAGGCACTGAGCTGGATCATGCAAGCGTCATCCTCTTGGTTCGCAAATACCAAGAGGATCTGGAAGAGTTTGGAGGGGTCCGATTTGAAATCGCACCCTTTAAGACTGCGGGGGGCATGCAGCAACGGGAGGTTGCAACTCTCAACGAGCATCAGGCCACCCTGTTGCTCACGTACATGCGAAACAGCCTCATTGTTCGCAAGTTCAAAAAACGTCTGGTGAAAGCCTTTTTTGAACTCCAAGAAAAAAGCATCAATGCTCGCCACAACAAGAAGGTTGCCCGATCTGCAGCAGCATCTTCCAACAAGGTGATGAATGCGATGGTCCAGGAGGTTAGGACTGCAATTGGCAAGATCACCCAGCCTCACCATTACATGGTGGAGGCGAAGTTGGTTAACTTGGCTCTGACTGGAGGGTTTAAGGGCGTTGACAGAGATGGGCTCGACATTGCTCAGCTTGAATTGCTCTCGTTCCTGGAAATTAAGAACACCACACTGACCGGCAGAGAAGTCCCTTATGCCGACCGAAAGCTGATTCTCAAGCAGTACGCCATGGACTGGCGCATGGCCCACACCGCCATCACCAGCGAGGCCTGACATGACGCCCCCCGAAAACAGCCCAACACCAGCCACCGGAAGATGGGTGGAAGCGATCCTTGCATCTAAAAAGTACGAGGGTCCACGGGGGCCTCGAACACCCAATCCGACACTGATCGTGCGTAGCCGGTTGCTTCCAAAGTTTCGCCGGATGCAAGAAGAGAGGCAAGAGCTTGCACGAGTATCGAATCGTGTATTGCGCGAACTCTCTCGCGCTCGGGGTGTATCGCTATGAGCGCTCCAACCGCCGACATCAGTACCGATCGCTCGATCGATGCCTTCATTTCTTCTGAGAGTTTCATGGCCGGGGTCTTTCATGGTGTGTTGAGGAACCACCAGTTTACGAAAGCAACCCCGGCCACCACTGAGTCTCCTTCCACGGGCGCAACCGTGGACTTCCCCGCCGGTCTTATGGCTGGCGGGGTCTTTTCTAAAGGCGAGCAAATGAGCATTCCCCTGATTGACCTGCGGGCCAAGATCACCATTGAGACAGACGCTGTGCTGGAGGCCGTCCAGCGTGCCACGGGCAAGGACAAAAGCGAGGTGGTGCGTGACGTGTTGCATAAGTGGGCAGCGAGTGAAATCCACGCCTCTAATGTGCTTCACACCATCCTGCGACGCGAGGGAATCGGCGGCGCATCTGAGGGAGGGCCGGGCAAATGAACGCTTTCCACTGGCGAGGTGCCCCCTCAATCATGGCAACCCCATTGGAAGCCAGGCGCGCTGCACAGCAGGCCCGGCGAGTCGGCAAGCTATTGAACGGCAACGGCTTCGCCACTGTTGACCTGGCACCCGCCACGCGCAACCAGATTCGCATCACCAGCGCCGCCGAATCTGCCCGCACGCAGCGCATTGCGCGGGGGACGAGCCGGTGAGAGAAATCCAGCAAATCATCGACGAACGGCGCAAGGCCGAGGCTGTTGTTTACGGCCTGAACCTGGAGCTGTCAATCGCGCTTGGCCTGCAAGAGGATGCCCGGCACTGGCTGACGCTGATGAACGCCTGCACGACTGCGCGGATTGCCGTGCGGGACGCTGGGTGCTTCTTTGATGAGCAGGGGCAGATTGATCGTTTGAAGGTGTCTGGGTGAATTACTACAAGCGTCATATAGGCGACTACGCTGCTGCAACAAGGCATTTGAGCCTTTTGGAGCATGGCGTTTACTGCTTGATGCTTGACATCTACTACACCCAGGAAAAGGCGTTACCAGTCGATACGCGTGCCGTTCAGCGTCTGGTAAATGCAAGGTCCGAGGATGAGCGCCAAGCCGTTGAAGTCATTCTGAGTGAATTCTTCGAGCTTCATGCTGATGGCTGGCATCAGCCAAGGTGTGACACGGAAATCCACCATAAGCAGGCAGTATCCGAAACTAACCAGGTTGTGGGTCGTATGGGCGGACGCCCGAAAACCATAACCGATTCGGTTATTCCAGAAAACCGAAACGGATATGAAAAGGTAACCGAAATGGTTTCAGTCGCTGAAACCGAATCGAACCCTAGCCATAAGCCAATAGCCATTAGCCAGTATCCAAAAGATACTGACGTATCTTTAGTCGGCGGTTTGCCGACTTGCCCACACCTCAAACTGCTTGAGATTTTTGGGCAACACCTGCCAGAACTGCCACAACCCAAGCCAGAACTGTGGTCCGGCAAGAACGCTGACGCCATGCGGGCACGCTGGAAATGGGTTCTGACAGCCCGCAAAACCAGCGGCGCTCGGTACGCATCAAACCAGGCCGAAGCGCTGGACTTCTTCGCCAGGTTCTTCAAATTTGTTGGCGCTTCCGACTTCCTGATGGGCCGAAGCGGGAAGTGGACGAACTGCGATCTTGGCTGGTTGATGAAGGCCGACAACTTCGCCAAAGTCATTCAGGGCAACTACCAAAACAAGGAGGCTGCATGAACTTTGAGCCACAAGAAACGCTGGCGCAGCCTGACATTTTCAGGGCGCATGAGTCTGAAATAGCGGTGCTTTCGATCCTGATGAGCTTCCCGGCTTCGTTCGATGATGTGTCCGATCGGATTGAGCCTGAGCACTTCGCTGATGAGATCAACCGTGACATTTACATCGAGATTCGCCGCCAGATCATTGCGGGAAAAGGGTTTGATGTTGTCACCCTGTCGCAGGGCTTGAACGGGGTTGTTGACGTTGAAAACCTCGTTGCGATCTCCCAAAGTCACGACTATGGCGTCAGGGGGCTGAATCTTCACACCCAGACGCTGATTGACAAGCTGAAGGCCAGAAAGCTGCACGCGCTGTCCAGCAAGTTGACGGAACTGGCGTTTGCCAATGCGCCGATTCAGGATCGGATTGATTGCGCCCAGGTTGAGATTACGAAGCTGCAAGACAAGGGTGACGCTGATGAGTGGATTGATTCCTATGCAGCATCCATGCACCACCTGGAGCTGCTTGAAGCGCGTGAAGCCGGGAAGATGCAGGGCCTGCCAACAGGCTTGATTGACCTTGATGACGCGCTAGATGGCGGGTTTTATCGCGGGAACCTGGTGGTGATTGGCGCAAGGCCTGCGATGGGGAAAACGGCCCTGGCAATGACCATCAGCCTGAACATGGCGAAGCAAAACTGTGTTGGGTTCATGAGCATGGAAATGCCACACAACGACGTGCGTGATCGTCAGGCGGCAATTCTCAGCAGGTCGTCAATTTCCTCAATCAAGCGGCCCGAACGCGGCTTGGCCTATGACCGAATCCTGGAAGGGGTAGAGCGGGCTAAAGCACTTCGGATGTATGTGACCGACAAGTCGGGATTGAACATCCTGCAGGTCAGGTCGAAGGCCAGGGCTTTGAAGCGCAAGCACTCGCTGGACGTTCTGGTGGTTGATTACATCGGGCTCATGGCGGGCCTGGACGGTAAGCAGTCGCGGGCCTACCAGATTGAAGAGATTTCACGCGGGCTGAAGAGCTTGGCCAAAGAGCTGGACATTGTTGTTGTCTGCCTTGCCCAAGTGAATCGCGGCGTGACGGAGCGTGCAAGCCAGGTGCCGGGCCTTCAGGATTTGCGCGACTCTGGCGCCATTGAGCAGGACGCCGATGTGGTTGGGTTCATTCACCGCCCCATCGCAGCGAACCCAGACGCCGGTGAGGACTTCAAAAACTACGGCCTGTTGCGCATCGCCAAGAACCGACAAGGGCGCACAACGGACATTCACCTGAACTACAGCGGCGAGTTCACCCTGTTCGAGTCATGGGCCGGGCCAGCGCCAAGCAAAAGCACTCCTTCTCAACCAACAAGACGAGGCCTTGATTGATGAATGCGCGACCAAGAACTGACCGAAGCCCTGGCCCACTACGCCAGCCTGGCCCGAGAGCCCGGATGGAAGGCCTACGTTTGGCACAGAGTTCAGCAAATGGCGGAGCAACAGCCGGGTCTGTATGCGGAACTACCGGCGCGACTTGTGGAGACGATGAAGCATGAAATACCGCAACCGCCACACCACCATTGACGGCATGCGCTTCGCCAGCAAGGCAGAGGGCCGCCGATACCAAGAGCTGAAGCTGCTGGAGCGCGCCGGGAAGATCAGCGACCTACTGACCCAGGTTAGCTACAAGCTCGCGCCACCCGTCAAGTTTGCGGGAACGACGCGCAACAAGCCCGCCCTGCGGTACATCGCTGACTTTCGCTATGTCGAGGACGGCGTGACCATTGTCGAGGATGTGAAGTCACCAGCCAGCATCACAGAGGCCTTCCAGATCAAGCGCCACCTGATGCTTTCAACCCATGGGATTGACATAAGGATCACGAAATGACCCCCATCCAAGCCCAGGCATCACGCGATGCAGTAGACGCAAAGCAGGGTGCTCAAGTGTGGTGCCCTTACTGCCCGGTTAGACAGCCGGAGCAATACAACGAGTGGACGTTGGCGTTTAACGCGGCCATGGTCGAACTGGAGGCCGCATGAGCGCAGAAACCTTACGCCTTGTGCTCGATAGCCAAGAGCAAGCCAAAACCGCCCTGCGAGGCCTGCTGTTCCCATTCCTGGCCAATGCTCTGACAGGCGGCAAGCGCTGGATTCTGAACCTCAAGCCTGAAACGCGCTCCGAGGCTCAGAACCGCTTGCAATGGCCGCTGCTGGAGTGTTTCTCAAAACAGCTTGAATGGCCGGTTGACGGCCGCATGACGAGGATGGAGCCGGAGGAATGGAAGGATGTTCTGACGGCGGCATTCCGTGGCGAGTCTGTGCGCCTGGCTATGGGTCTGAGTGGCGGTGTCGTGCTGTTGGGCCAGCGCACATCCAAATTCACCAAGGCCCAGTTTTCGGAGTGGATTGATTTTCTCTACGCGACTGCTGCTGACCGAGGTGTGAAGCTGCCCGCCTGGACGTGGCCGGAGGATGAAGTTCGGAGGGTTTCAGCATGAAATGCGCAAACTGCAACCGCCCATTAAGCGCCGCTGCTGTGCGAGTCGGCAGGCTAGACCTGGGCCCAGTCTGCGCTAAGCGCCTGGGACTGATTGAGCCGAAAAAACGAACACCCCGATGTGATGCTGGACTGCCGCGCAGATCGCGCAAGGCTGATTCCCGTCAGGTGGATTGGGTGAGGGAGTTGACGTGAGATTCCCAAAATTCCCCTACTGGCGCAGTGAGAAGCACCTGCGCAACGTCGCCAGCCTGCCGTGCCAGCTCTGCGGCGTCGATGGGCAGACCCAGGCCAGCCACTCCAATGCCTCGATCCATGGCAAGGGCCGCAGCATCAAGGCCAGCGACCAGTTCACGGCCAGCCTCTGCGTATCCTGCCATTCGATGATCGACCAGGGAAGCCAGCTATCCCGCGAGGACCGATCGCAGCTCTGGCTTCAGGCATTCCGAAAAACCGTGCGCGAACTTCTGCGCCGCGAACTCTGGCCCGCGAAAGTGGCCGTGCCTGAAATTTTGGAGGTTTGAAGATGTGGACAAAAAAGACATGGACCGCTGCCATGCTGGAATTGATGAGCCTTGCAGATCGGGCTGTTGAAGACAACAACTGCTACTTGTGGGATGGTGCTGTCACTGAGTCAGGGCACCCCATTTACAAGCCGCATGGGTGTGGATGTACCTTGGTTCGCCGCCGCGTGTTTGAACTCTGCGGGGATGATTTGAAGCCCCGCGTTCCGATTGACACGCGTTGCGGCAATAAAGAATGCATCAATCGGGCGCACCTGTTCCAGTCATCAAGCTCTGCGATTGGAAAGAAGGCAGCCAAGCGTGGTGCGTTTTCCAGCCTGTCTCGCCGGATCAAGATCGCAGCGACCAAGCGCAAGAAGGGGAAGCTCACCCCAGAGATGGCTGAGGAAATCCGAAACAGTTCGGAATCAGGGCCGGTCTTGGCATTGAAATACGGCGTCGATAAGAGTCTGATCAACAACATCAAGCGCGGCAAGGCCTGGCAGAACTACGCATCGCCCTGGGCTGCATTGCTGCCTGCCAACGACAGCATTCGGAGGCGCGCATGAGAAAGCGCCGCAATCGCACGGTCTGGCAGATGACACCGGGCATGACGCCCATGGAGCTGGCGCGCTACCAGGCTTCCTGTCTGACAGCCGCAGAGTGGAATGTCCAGTTGGTCCCTGTCCAGGCCGCCATCGAGGCGCTCTGCCGCGGGGAATGGGAGCCTGGTAACTGGCAGCCGATCTTTGATGCCCTGAACCGCATCGAAAGCATGCTCAAGCTCAAGCGGATGCCTGATCATGGGCTGATCCACGATGGGCAAACGGCGTTTGTTTCTGCGCTGGACCGCCAGGAAGCAACAGGTGTCAGGGCCTTCAAGGCGGCTGAAATGGCCGTCATCCGGGAAATCGGGCGGGTCTACGGCGAATTGCTGCTGGAAATCACCCACCGTGAATTCCAGATGGCCTGCGCCCACACCAATGCCAATGTGGCCCGAATCATCCGGGCGCGGAAAAGCGTGGTGCACACAAACCATTGCGTGATTGAGCTGCATGCCCAAGCAATGCCCTGAATGCGCCATCGCCCAGTTCGATGGCCACAACCACGGCCGCCGCACAGGCTGCGCTGACTGCGACATCAGGGCATTGGCCACAGGCCCCAAGGCCGCCAGAGAAGCTGCTTTTGATCATTTCGAGCGCTGGCTTGGCCATGGCGCTGCAGATGAGCTTCGGCGCCGGGTCACCGAGGAATGGGAACGAGTCAAAGCACAAAGAGGAATCCACCGTTGAAAACCGACATCGACTACAAGCTGGACGAGCTTCTCATTAACTGGCACCGCTACCAGAGCAGGTACAGGCACACGCGCGGCTACGCCAGCCAGGATGGCACGTGCAAGGATTTCCGGGCCCCTTGCCATTTCGACTGGGCGAACGGCGCCGCAGATGCACGTGCTGATGCGCTGGAGGTGGCCGCAGTGGACGAGGCCATGGAGAAAATCCCCAACATCCCACACCGGTGGCGCACCGCTTTGGCGTTTGAAGCCCGCAACCTGGCATCGGGCGCCGTGGTCTGGTCCAGCCCCGTGCTGCCGCGGAACATCGAAGAGCGTGAGGTTTTGGTGATCGAAGCCAGGAACAGGCTGATGATTGAACTCAGGAAAGACGGGGTATTGGGATGATCCAGAAACCAGTGTGTGTGGATGATTTTGGAATGGAAATCTACCGGTGCCACGCTCTCAGCCCTGCCGCCAGGGCCGCACAGGCCAGCGCGGTGCGGCGGTCAATGTCCTTTGGCTTGCCAGTCGTACGCGACACCCCGGCGAGCAGGTCTGCATAAGCCGACCTGCTGACGCCCAGGGATTCGGCAGCCTGGGCGAAGTTGTATTGCATTTGAGCCTGCCAGGCGCGCAGGAAAAACAAATGGCCCCGGGGGGCCATTGAATCTGCCAGTTCGGCAGTAAGTGCGGGAACCGCATCACTATCTAATTGATGATCTGCTTGTCCAGCAGTTAATAACTCCAAAATGTGGAGATATTTCTAAGCTGCCTATTCGGCAGTGCTGTTCCTGCGCACCAAATATATCACGACATCCGCTGCACGTCGAGCCTGTGAAGTAGCAAGTGCCACATCGAAAAGCTCATCGATTGCCGCGAAACAGCTCCATCTCGGGCAGAGTACTTCCGGAAGTTTTGCGGAGCAACACCCACCAGGGCTGCAGCCTTGGCACCAGAAACCCCCGTAAAGCTGCCCTCTCCGACGACATGTCGAATCTCCCAAGCCGTTGGCGACCGCCAGGCGGATTCATCAAGCGTCATCACAGATTCGGGCAACAGCTCTGCCGCCCAGGCATGGGCGGGCGGAGCCAGCTTTGCTGCGACCTGGCCGGCACTGAAAAGCGTGCAAGGCATCGACCGCAAGCGGTTTTCGGTGCGCAGCCAAAATTCCGATCTGTCGTCGATCAGGCCCGGCGTCAGGCCATCGGGCATACCAAGGACCGGGAAAGAGTGCACGACTTTCCCCGTGGCTCGCTCAATCACCTGTAGACGCTCCAAAACGGGTTGGTGCTTGCGGGCGAATGCCGCTAAGTCATCCTCAAAACTAGCGTGCACTTGGCTCCGCGTGCTGGCTGCTGGCACTGTGTGCATTGCCAATTCTGCGCTGTTGTAGCGCAGGGTAACGCGCACCACCGCGTCGTTGTTTACGCGCATTTCCCGACCGCAGCGGACTTCAAAGGGGCCAATTTCAAAGTCTTCCATGATTATTTCCCTGCGTTGCCCATGAAGTCGTCTTCAGAGACGCCATATGCGGCTGCAAAGACAGCGCGGGCGGTGCCGTGCTTGGCCAACAGGGCTGCGGCAATCGCGAACTTTTGCCTAGCGGTCACTTTTGCGTAGCGGCTGGTTGCAGCCGAGCGCATCGTCATCACGATGCTGGAAATCTTTTCATCCCCAATCTTTTCAGCCAGGGCGAGAAATTCCTTCTCCGCAGCCACCAGCTCGATAGTTTGCTGGTGGCTGCGGGCTTCTCCGTATCTTGGGGATTCTGCGCGCACCAGCAGGTCAGCGGCGTATTCGATGTGCATTGTCATTTTCGTTTCCTTTGGAAGTGCAGCGCTTGCGAAATTGCAGTGCTGATGGGTTCTATTGTATAGCTCTTTTAGAGCTATTTTGTGATCTCAACCAAATATTTTTTTGGTAATTTTCACAGACCTCAAAATTCCCAGCGCGGAGGCCTTCAGGAGGCTTTGTATGTTCACTGCCGTGTCAGCCAAAAAAAGTTTGACACCGACTAAAAATCGTGCAAAATCCCTGTCGGCGGGAAAGGTGCGTCCAAATTTTCCGGCCATCACATCAGCGGCGGCATGGAAGGGCGCGCTGACTAAATGAGAAGCTAGTTAATCGGGCGTCTATTCATCCCGAAGAGTGCCTGAAAGGGCATCTGCACTAGAAGCTGGAATCAAGCCCAGCCCGCTGATGTGATGGCGTGTAGCTCAGTTGGTAGAGCTTGAGGTCGCTGGTTCGAGCCCGGCCATGTCATCAACCTGTTTCAAGCCTCGGCAGTTAAAAGCGCCGGGGCTTTTTACGCGGGCGCAATCAACACACCACCGGCGAAATTTGCCAACGAATTGCAGCCCGCACCCATCCCAAACCTGGCACTCGACCCGTCCCCGTTACTCCGCGGGCAAGGCGGTGTAAAGCCAGACCAGCGCAGAGGTGGGCAAACCTCAGCACCCGCAATGCCCTGGCCGTCACCCTCAGCGGCCAGGGCTAGCGGCCTCACATGAAAGATTCAAATGGCAACTCTACCCACCGACCCCATGGCCGCCCAAGCCACCGACCCGGCAATGATGGGCGCTGACCCAGAGACCCAAGAGACCGCAGACACTGGCTACACGATCTGCATCCGTGTAGAAGCTGACGGCACCCTGCGTGTCGGCGTTGAAGATGAGTCCGCCGAAGCGACGGCAGAGCAGGGCGAAGACCCCGGCATGGAGGCCGATGAGTACGCCAGCTTCCAGGAAGCCAAAGACATCAAAGAAGCCCTGACCATGGCGCTCCAGATTTACAAAGCCGATGGCCAAGCCGCGGCTGAAGCCCAGTTCGACAACGGATTCAAGGGGATGTGATGCAGTTTCCAATGCCTATCCGAAACACCCACACGGGTGAGGAAAAGAACTTCTACGACGCCCAGGTGCTGGCCGACTTCCTGGCCGGTGAGCCTGACGCGACCGTCTGGGATGGCCGCAGTGATTACGGGGTGCTGCCTGCACCCTCTTTCGCTGTTGAGCTGGTGGAAGTTGTTGTCGAGGTGGTGGAAGCCCGGGCTGAGGTGGCTGCCGAGGTTGCTGGAGCGCCCGCTGAAGTTGTTGAAGCCGTCACCGAAGTGGCCGCTGAAGTCGCAGCGCAAGAGCCGGAGCCGCTGCTGTGAAGGTCACGCTGACGTTTGAAGATGCTCCGGGCGGTGTTCGCACCGACATCGACATCAACCCTGATGATTTTGATGTTTCCAGCAATGCCCACAAGACCGTTGCGATGGTGCTTGGATTCTTGGAGTCGATGCAGGTCAAGACAGATCAAGCGCAGTTTGAGCAAGTGCCGCCAAAGTCAATGCTGGTGACGCCTGTTCAGCGGGCTATTCAGGTTGTGAGGGGTTGAGATGACACCGAAGCGCGAAGCATTCTGTCAAGCAATCGTGTCTGGGGTGACTCAGGCGGATGCTTACAGAACAGCCTACGCCGCTGGAAAGATGAAGCCCGAGACGATACAGAAGCGCGCATCAGAGCTGATGGCTGACGGGGAGGTTAAGGGTAGGGTCGATGAATTGCGAAAGCCGGTTGTTGAAAAACTGCAATACGGCTTGGAGCAAGCGATGATGGAAGCCGCAGAGGCTTTCCAAGTCGCAAAGTCAAAAGAGAACGGCGGCGCGATGGTGGCCGCTGTGACGCTCAGATCAAAGCTCAACGGGCTTCTGGTGGAGCGCTCAGAAGTCAAGACCGGCCCGCTTGATGGCGTTGCGCACGACGAACTGAAACAAATCGAAGATGCAATCAGCGCTTTACTCAAATCTGGCTCGACTGTCGCCCAAGGCGATGGCAGCACTCGCCATTGATGTGAAGCGGCGGCTGGCTGAAAACAAGCTGGTCGATTACAAGCCCTACGCAAAACAGCTTGAGTTTCACTCTGCTGGCGCTGACGAAGGCGTTAGAGAGCGGCTACTGATTGCAGGCAACCAGTTGGGCAAGACGGTTGCAGGATCGTTTGAGGCTGCAATGCACCTGACCGGGCTCTACCCAGAATGGTGGGATGGAGTCAGATTTTTGCAGCCCACAAGCGGCTGGGCGGCGTCGGTCACAAACCAGGGTACGCGGGACACGGTTCAGCGATTGCTGCTGGGCAGGCCGGGAGAGTGGGGCACAGGTGCAATCCCCAAATCCTGCTTGATTGAGGTCAAGCGGGCGACGGGCGGTGTGGCTGACTCGGTCGATTCGGTGACTGTCAGGCATGTGACTGGCGGCATCAGTCGGCTGATGTTCAAGACCTACGACCAGGGCAGAGAGCGCTGGCAGGGCGACACGCTTCAGTTCGTGTGGTTCGACGAAGAGCCACCAGCAGACATTTACACCGAGGGTTTGACCCGAACAAACGCCACGCATGGCATTGTTTGGACGACCTTCACGCCCCTGATGGGCATGAGCGATGTGGTTAAACGGTTCCTGAAAGACAAGGTTCCCGGCACGCACATCACGAAGATGACGATTGAGGATGCTGAGCATTACACGCCAGAGGAACGGGCAGCAATCATCGCAAGTTACCCGGCGCATGAAAGAGAAGCGCGGGCCAAGGGCATTCCAACCCTGGGGAGTGGACGAATCTTCCCGATTGACGAGGCTCTGATACGCGAGAACGCGATTCAAGTCCCGGCGCATTGGCCCAGGATTGTCGGCATCGACTTCGGATGGGATCACTTCACCGCGGCTGCATGGATCGCTTGGGACCGAGATTCCGACACGATCCATGTTTACGACGCCTACCGCGTGCGTGAAGCAACGCCGCTGATTCATGCGATGACGATCAAGGCCAAGGGCGACTGGATTCCGGTAGCTTGGCCGCACGATGGATTGCAGCACGACAAAGGTTCTGGTTTAGCCCTGGCAGATCAGTACCGCAAGCATGGCGTGAAGATGTTGCCAGAGAAGGCATCGCATCCACCGGCCAAAGGCGAACTTGAAGGCACTGGCGGCAACGGCGTCGAAGCTGGCGTGATGGATATGCTGGACAGGATGCAGACAGGCCGATTCAAAGTGGCCGCGCATCTGGCCGACTTCTGGGAAGAATTTAGGCTGTATCACCGCAAAGACGGGAAGATAGTCAAAGAGGACGACGACTTGATGTCAGCAGTGCGATACGCCTGCATGATGGTCCGTCACGCTAAGACCAGGCCGCAACCGGCCAGGCAGATCGCTCAACCCGAACACCGAATTTACGACTCCTCAACAGGAGTGATGGGATAAATATGGCAACCTTGTATATCACCGAATTGAAGGGGCTGTCGAAAGACGCTCTGAATGGGTTTGTCACGCCCGTGGCTGAACTGCCTGAAATCACGACCCAGACTGTCGCTGTCGGCGCTTCGTCTGCCCAGTCCAGCGCATTCAACGCAGCTACATCGATGATTCGCGTCTGCTCTGATGTGACTTGCTCTATTGCCGTGTCTTTGAACCCAACAGCAGCAACAACGACTACCCGGCTTCCGGCTGATGCGGTCGAGTATTTCCGCGTCATGCCCGGCCAGAAGATCGCTGTGATCGCCAATACCTGATGCTGAGACTCGGCTTATCTCGGTTGGGCAGGCTGTCCGAAGTCGGGACGGTGGTGCGCTCGTACTTTTTCCGCGCCCCCCTGTCCACCAACATCCTGATGACCCGTGGCACAGGCACGCCCACGTACAGCCGCCCCAGCCCCGCAACGGTCATCGACCACGAGGGTCGGTTGCTGGTGTGCAAGACGGGCGAGGCGAGGATGCAGGGGTGGCGGCGGGTCGAGAACCTCTACGCAAACAGCACCACGCTTGTCACCCAAAGCAACACTGTCGTTGCTGGCGTGTACCTCGTCCAGTTCCGGGGAACTGGCACTGTCACGCTCAGCGGCGCAGGAACTGGAACGATTACAGGGACTGGTGCAAACAACCTTGCTTGGGCGCTGATAACGACGACAGCAGGGACGCTGACAAGTACGGTTTCCGGTTCTTGTACTTCGGGACAGCTCGAAAACGTCACCGGCCAGTCGATCCAGACCCCCGCCGAGTACGTGCCTGTGGGCACTGGCGGGCCGAATTATGGGGCGGAGCTTTGGAATTCCGCAGCCATCACTGCTGATGTAGGCTGGTCAAAATCTGGCACTGCCTACAACTTCACCAATCCCGGTTCCGGCGGCAGAAACCTGTACCAGTCAAGCATTGCTTCCGCTGCTGGTGAGGCATATCTGATTTCTTGCACTGTGACTGGCACGGGATTCATCGCAAGGTTTGGCTCAGTCACATTCAATTTGCAGCCAGGGGCTAATTCATTTGCTCTGTACCCTACTGGGACAAATGCCTTTGAGATCAACGGAACGTCAGCTACCACGGGGTCTATCGACAACCTATCGGTCAAGAAAGGCCTCTTCAGCGGCGCAACCGTCGATGGCGTCAAATACTTCGATACCAAGCTAGATGGCACAGCAATTCCGAAGACTGCGACAAGTGGCTACCTCAACGAGCCGCAGCGGACGAACGGTGTACGCAATAACTCGATGATCGGAGCGGTGGCTGGTGTACTGGGCTCTGGCGGCGCACTGCCCACAAACTGGTATGCAGACAGTGATGCCGGGTTAACCAGGACCATTGTCGGGACAGGTGTCGCTAATGGCATACCATACATTGATATTCGATTCAGTGGCACGGCCGCAGGCACCTTTCTGAACGTCTACTTTGACACTTCGACCTCACAAGCCGCTGTCAACGGAAACACTTTCGTTTCCAGTTTTTACTGCGCGCTCGTCGGTGGATCGCTGACGAACGTCGCGGTTCAAAATTCAGTCTATGAGCGCACCTCCGGTGGCGGGTACGTAGCGGGCACGGGCGTCACACGTACACCTACAGCAGCACTGACACGAAACGAATTTACCCGCACTCTAGTAGGCGGGGGCACTGTAGCTGCAATCAACTCAGCTATCACAATTGCTTATAGTGCAGGCGCTGCAATTGACGTAACACTGCGGATTGGTGCGCCGCAGCTTGAGCAGGGCTCCACCGCCAGCTCAGTGATCCTGACCACCACAGCCTCCGCAGTCCGCGCCGCTGATTCGCTGGCAATGCCTGTTGCGGCAAACGCAAGCCAGGGCACGCTGGTTGTTACGCTGAGTGCGCCGGGGGCTGATGCTGCGGGGAGGTATCCAAAGATTTCGCTGTGTGATGGGGCGCTGAATAACGCATTCTCCATACAGACCGACCAGACCCTGTCAGGTTTGTCACTTGTCGTTAAAAGCAACAACGCGATCATCCTCAGTCAGCAGGTACAGGCAAGTCCAACCCCGAACACGCAATACCGAATTGCCATCAGCTTTACCACATCGGGCCGAATTGCTTGGAGTGTAAATGGCGGTGTTGTAGGGGTGGCAACTGGCATAACTTTGCCGTTGGTCCTGAGCCAAATCCTAACTGCTGCCCCTGCCGATTACCCCTGGTTCGGCACCATCACCGCGCCCCAGGTCTACGCCCAGGCCCTGTCCGACGCCACCCTGCGGGCGCTCACAGCATAAGGACGATCATGGGAATGCTCTCATCAAAACTGCGTAGCCTTGAGGGTGGGCGATTGGCCTACTGGTGCCAAGGCTGCGACATGCTCCACCAGGTTGCCGTTGGGGATGGCCCTGGCCCGCGTTGGGGCTACAACGACAACCCAGAGGCACCTACGTTCACGCCGAGCGTGCTGGTGCAGTGGGACCAGGCGGAACCGCCAGCCACAAACGCGGATGTTGTGGCAAAGATCCGCAGCGGTGAAATCGTGCAAACCCGAGTGCACAAGATCTGCCACACCTTCATCACCGATGGCCGCGTGCAGTTCCTTGGTGACTGCACTCACCAGTTCGCTGGTCAGACCCTCGACCTGCCAGATCTCCCAGAAGACTGGAGGGATTGAGAATGACCGACTACCTGACCATTTTCCTTGCCCTCGACCTGGGCGTGCTCATCGGCATGGCCCTCACGGCGTTTTTTATCACCGCGCCCCAGGTCTACGCCCAGGCCCTGTCCGACGCCACCCTCAAGGCGCTGACGGCATGACCATCAACGAACTCCTGCTCATGCTCGGCATTGTCGTCGCCCTGGCGCTCGCCTTCGTCATCCGCGTGGCGCTCAAGATCAGGAACCAGGCCAATGCAAACGTGCGCTCCATTGACGAGTGGATTCATGATGTCGAGAGCAACAAAAAATGATTGACCCAGACCTGCCAGACGAATTGCAGACGCGAGACTTTGGCGCTGAAGAAGATGATTCGCGTGATGAACTGCTGGCTGCGCTTGGCTTGGCCGTCGCAAAGAAGCGTGACGAAGCTGTATCCGCCCGCAAAGATTCTGGCATTGAAGCTGTTTGGCTGGCCTGCGAAGAGGCGTACCTCTGCATCGACGAAATGAACCGCCATGAGTACGCTCAGGCGAAGTGGGCAAAACCGATTGCGATGAATGCGCCGGTCACAGCGACTGCGGGCGAGAAGTCTGGCGATGGCCGGTCTACCGCTTACATCCGCATGACTGCACGCTACGTGGACATGGGCGCGGCGAAGATCAGCGAAATCATCCTGCCGATGGATGACAAGCCTTTTCACTTTACCTCGACGCCTGTTCCTACGCTGGTTTCCAGGTTGGCTCCCATTCCTGCAGCTATGCCAGCGCAGATGCCAGGCATGGCGCCCCCCGGCGCTCCCGCCATCCCCGGAATGCCTCAAGCCGCGCCATCCCCAGAGGACGACGCTGACGACAAGGCCAAGAAGGCAGAAAAGCGCATTTACGACTGGATGGTAGAAGCTGGCTACAAGTCAGAGATGCGCGCCGTCATTCACGATTCGGCCAAGCTAGGCACCGGCGTTTTGAAGGGTCCGTTCCCTGTTCTGCGCAAGAACCGCGCAGTCACAAAAGTTCAAGACAAAAACGGCAAAACCGTTGTCAAGGTTGACCGCGTATCAAGCGTGGTCCCTGGCTACAAGCGGATTGACCCCTGGAATTGCTACCCGCACGGGGCTTGCGGCGAAGATGTGAACGCTGGTGATTACTTCTTCGAAAAGGACTCAATCAGCCCATCGACGCTGAAGGCGCTGAAGCATGAGCTGGACAAAGAGGGGAAACCCGTCTACCTCACCTCGCAAATTGACAAGGTGCTGGAAGAGGGGCCAGACGGCCACAGGGAAGAATCTGGACGACCCAACCAGCCAAAGAGCCGGGACAACTTCAACATCTGGTATTTCACCGGAACCATTTCCAAAAAAGACCTGCACTTGACCGGCGCCATCGGGGTTGATGAACTGCCAGAAGATGTTTCAGACATCTCTGCCATCGTCACCCTGGTTAACAACTCGGTCATCCGAGCCACGCTGAACCCCCTGCAAACAGGCCGGTTTGGGTACAGCGTGCTGCCGTGGTCGCAGCGGTCTGGCTCATGGACTGGTGTTGGTGTGGCTGAACAGGTGTCGGTTGCACAGAAGATCGTTAACAACGCTTCCCGAGCAGTGTTCAATAACGCTGGCGTCAGTGGTGGCGTGCAGATCGTGATGGACCCGCTGGCCATCGTTGCGGCGAATCGCAGCAGCGTCATTTCTCCCAACAAGATTTGGCACCTGCAGGCGGATGCCGACAAGGATGTGCGCAAGTATTTCAGCGTCTTTGAGATCCCGAACATCACAGCGCAGTTGATGCCCATCGTTCAATACGGATTGAAGATGGCCGAGGAAGCGACCAACATTCCGCTGATTTCCCAGGGCCACGACGGCGAACAAACGCCGCAGACGCTGGGCCAGGCGCAGTTGCAGAACACCAATGCAAACACGCTGCTGCGGAATCTGGCCTACACGGTGGACGAGAAGATCACTGAGCCTGTCGTCAATGACTCCTATGACTGGCTGTTGCTGGACCCCGATGTGCCGGACGACGAAAAAGGAGACTTTGACATCAACTGCAAGGGATCGGTGGCGATGGTGGAGCAGGCCATTCAAGAACAGTTCCTCTTGCAAATGGGCGGCATGGTGACCAATCCAGCCTTTGCGCTCTCCCCGCCGCGGTGGATGGAGCAGGTGCTGAAGGCCAAGAAGTTCGACACACGCTTGCTGCAACTGACGGACGCCGAGAAGGCGCAGGCTGCGCAACAGCAGCCGCCCGAAGCGCCAGCCGTCACCTCGGCAAAGATCAATGCGCAGGCCAGGCTGCAGGCCGCACAGATCATGGCTGGCGTCACGGTCAAGAAATCAGAGATTGACGTGGACAGGGATCGCACCTACGTGCAAGCGGAAATGCAGCGCACTCAGAGCGACCACCAGGCCACGATGGCAGAGCTGCAGCTTCGCCGCGAACTGGCCATGATGGACTACGCCAACAAGCGCGAGCTGTCGCTTGAGCAGGTCAAGGCCAAGCTGGCAGACACAACCATGCGGCTCAATTTGCAGAAAGACCTGTCGATGGCCAACCTCACATTGGATGTGCACAAGCACAGCAACCCGCAGGTCATTAAGCCGCCGACTGAACCCGCAGGCCGCGCCCCCGATGGCGAGGCTTACCAGGCGTGAGCGAGCGTTTCGAGTTGAGCACGGCTGAGCGCCATTCCCCGCTGTGGGTGCGCCTGTCCGACCATTTAGACGCACTGCTGTCCACTGCCAGACAGCAAAACGACATCGACAAGGACGCGATTGAAACCGCCAAGCTCCGCGGAAAGATCGCAGCCTACAAACAGATCAAGGGTCTGGGCGATGAGCCACGGCCCGCTGAAGACTAGAGATTACCCGCCGCCCAAGTGACGGCAAACGGATGCAGCAGACGACAACGCCTGCTGTCAGTTGACCCGCCTAGTGCGGGTTTTTTATGCCCGCTTTCGAGTGGGCATTTTGTTTTGTGGAGAGCTGAATGCCAGGAGATACCGAAGACCTCGATCTGACGCCAGAGGACGACAGCGGATTTGACAGCGGATTTACCGGTGAGTCGCAGACGACAACGCCTGACGATGAAACCGAGACAACCGCAGAAGTCAATGAACCCGTTGACCCCCCAGCGCCAAGGTATGCCCAGATCACGGAAGAGCAGTTTGCTGACCTGATGGCCAAGGCCTCATCTGTTGACCAGATGAAAGCCGAAACCTCACAAAAGCTGAACCAGGCTTTCGGGCAATTGGGCGGGTTGAAGCAGCGACTGGAATACCTGCAAGGGACGACGGGTGCAGGGCAACCTGTGCAAGTTTCCGAAGATTTGGTGAGCGAGATGCGGGCTGAATTTCCCGAACTTGCCGACCTGAATCTGAAGGCCTTTCAGAAGTTCGCCAGCAGCCTGAAAGGCACCGGAAGCCCGGACATTGAACGGATTGTTTCTGAGCGTGTGAGTGCCACCCAAGCCGACCTGACCAACAGCCGCCTTGATGAGGTGGTTGACGGTGACTGGCAGGCCGAGGTGAAAACTCCCGCATTCACGGAATGGCTGAGTCGTCAGCAAGACGATGTGAAAGCCCTTGCCGCATCGAATGCGATCCGCGATGCCTCCCGGATGCTGCGCCTCTATGTCAGAGACAAAAGCGCACCACCTCCGCCACCTCCGGCACCAGCAACCACAAGACAAAGACAGCTAGCCGCAGCCGTCAACCCCAAGTCGTCCGGTGGCAAGCCATCGGTCACGACCGTGGAAGACGAATTCGACGCGGGGTTTCGATCCCGCTGAACTCTTTGTAAAGGAAAGTCATCATGACTATGCAAACCTTTGCGCTTACCCCAGCGCGAATTGGCAAATTCAAGGGAGAAATCCTCTCCCACGCCGTCCCCCAGGAGGTCATCACCAAGGCTGGCCGCCAGGTCCAGATGCCCAAGAACGCCAGCGATACCTACACGGCTCGCCGGTTCCTGCCCTTTGGCGGCACTGCTACCGACAGCAACACCATCAACCGCTTCTTCCAAAACGGCAACGGCGACCGCGGCAACGCGATTGTCCAGGCGCACATGGTGCAAGAAGGTGTCACGCCCGCTCCTGACTCCATCGTCCCGCAGGACATTACCGTTGTCATGCAGCAGTACTCCTGCCTGTATGGCTTCTCGGACAAGACCTACAACCTGTACGAAGATGACATTCCCAAGGCGATGACCGCCCAAGTTGGCGAGCGCATCACCTTCGTCAACGAGTTGATCGTTTACGGCGCGTTGAAGGCTTGCACCAACGTGTACTACGGCGGCACCGGCACCAGCTTGGCAACCGTGAACGGCGGCTTGACGCTGGGAATGATCCGCAAGATCGTGAAGAACCTGCAGGCCAACCATGCCAAGCCCGTGTCTTCCGTCCTGGCGGCCTCCAACCGCTTCGGCACCGATCCTGTGGCACAAGGCTACTTCGTCTACGCCCACACCGATCTGGAACCGGACATTCGTGACCTGCCCGGCTTCGTGCCCACCGAGAAGTACGCTTCTGGCACGCCGATGCCCAACGAAGTTGGCAAGGTTGAGCGATTCCGCTTCCTGACCTCGCCCGATTTCCCGTCTATCCAGAATGCAGGCGCAGCCATTGGTTCGACGAACCTCTACAGCACCAGCGGCACCAGCCTGGACGTGTACCCGTTCATCGTGCTGGCAGAGGGCGCCTTCTCGCAGATCGCAGTGCGCGGCATGTCCAGCACCAATCCCACGTTCCTGCCCCCTTCGCAGAAGTCCAAGTCTGACCCGCACGGTCAGCGCGGCTACATCGGCGCTATTTGGTGGAAGGCCGTGATGATCGAGAACCAGGGCTGGATGGCTGCTGGCTACGTTGGCTGCAAGAACTTGCCTGCCTAAACCATGACCCCTTCGGGGGTTAAGGAACAACCATGCAAAGCAATCTCTTCCAACGACTCGCCAACATGCGCGATGCCAACGACAAGGACGCCCTGCGCCCTGTCCTGGCCGCCCTTGTTGACCGACTTTCTTCCCAAGCCACCTCTACTGCCGGTCTTGTCATCAAGGCTGGTGGCGGTGTTTTGGCAAAGACTGGTTCTGCCGCCTTCCAAGGCGTTGCCGGTGGCGTACCTGTCACCATTGCGGGCTCCACTGATATGCCGTCCTTGACAGGCATCAATATCGGCGCGGGCAAGTACAACGTGGTGTGTTTCTTCATCGATTCCGGCTCCACTGTGACCGCCGTAGCCGGTACGGAAGGCGCCACGCTCGCCGCGGTGAAGTTCCCGGATTTTGCCGACCAGCGCAACAAGGCACTGGTGGGCTATCTGGTCATCACCTACGCCTCTGCCTTCACGGGCGGCACCACTGCGCTCGATACCGCCACGACTGTCTATGTCAGCCCCGTTGGCGCTTTCGACCCCACCCTTCTCGTTACTTCGTAAGGAGTCCACAAATGGACGCACTCGCACAAGCTCCGGTCACGCTGACCACGACCTACGCCGGTTTGTCGGCAGGCACGACCACCACCATCAGCACCGCCAACACCATTCAGTACTGTCTGCGTGGCAAGGCGATTTCACCCAAAACCGCCATCACCAACGGCGCAACCCCCACGACCGACGCGACGACCGGCCTGGCGTTCACGCCAATCTCCGCGAATCAAGGCACGGTGGTGGTTCTGGGTCTGGACGCATCCGGCAACCTGAAGGCCTCACAAGGGTCTGTCCAGGCGCTGGATTCGTCGGGCGCTTTTGTCCTGGCGCCTCAGTTCCCCGTCGTTCCTGACACGGTTTGCCCCTTTGCGTACATCGTACTCAAGGGCGGTGCAACGCTGTCGGGCACCTGGACCTTCGGCACCAACAACCTGTCGTCTGTGACCGGCATGACCTACACGTTTGTCAACGTGATGGGAATGCCCGACCGTCCGCAGGTTTCCTGAACTGAGAGGCTTCGGCCTCTTCCACCTGAGAACCCGCTTCGGCGGGTTTTTTCATTTCTGAAAGCAAACTATGAACGATGCACTCAATGCGCCCATTCGTCGCGCACGCCGCGAGCTGAACAGCGCAGACATCCCCGTCGAGCAAAAAGACGACATCCTGATGCAAGACGATGCGCCCATTGAACATTCCCGGACCATCGAACACGCCCACCCCGATGACTTGGTGAATGGCATGGTCGAGCAACTGGCGTTCAACGAGCAGCCGGTCAGCATCCTGATTTACCCCTCCCGCGAAAAGAACCCCCCGCTGGTGGTTGACTGCTGGGTCAATGGCCGCGGCGCTGAAGTCTTTGTCGGCGGAAAGTGGCATGAATTCAACTGCCTTCCCATCAACATCGAAGTGACCACCAAGCGCAAGTACGTCGAAGCCCTGGCCATGTCCAAGCACGACACCATCGACACCGATGTGGGCTCCACGATGGAAGAAAACCCCCACAACCGCATTCGCTGCATGACCTCTGCAACGGTGGCCTTCACCGTGACCAAGGACGCCAGCCCCCATTCGGCTGAGTGGCTGCGTCGCATCATGTCCCGCAAGCACTGATGAACTACCTCCAGTTGGTTCAGCGCCTCAAGCGCAAATGCCGGGTCACGGGTGCTGTGCCGGTGACGCTCGCCAATCAGCCTGAAGAGATTTTGCGACTGGCTGACTGGATCAACGAGGCTTGGATGGATATCCAAAACACCCGGCCTGATTGGCGTTTCATGCGCGGTTCTGTTTCGTTCCCGACGACCTTGAGCAAAGCGACCTACAGCCTGGCGGAAATCCTGGCGCTGGACGCGACGTTCACCGCTTTCGGAAACTGGAAAACGGACACATTCCGAAACTACCTGACCGCCGCAGGCAATACCTCTGAAATCTTCATGAGCTACGTGCCATATGACCAGTGGCGCGACACCTACCAGTTTGGCGGGTTCCGCGTGTCTACGAGTCGGCCTATTGAGCTGAGCTATGCGCCCGATTTCTCGCTGTGCCTGGGTCCGGTTCCGGTGGCTGGCTACACCGTGTTGGGGGACTATTTCAAAGTGGCCTCCGAAATGTCGGCCAACACCGATACGCCATCCCTTCCCACGCAGTTCCACATGGCGATTGTTTACCGCGCCATGATGTTTTACGGCATGAGTGAAGCGGCCCCCGAGGTGTTTGAAGAGGGCAAAAACGAATTCCGAACAGTCATGGGCCAGATTGCCCTGCACGAACTGCCGGCCATTGAAATGTGCGGGGCGCTCGCATGAAGATGCCGCCGATCAAGAGTGAGTTCTTCAGCATGAAGGGCGGGCTGAACCTCGTCTCGCCATCGCTTGAACTTCCTCCCGGAACGTGCTTCGACTGCCAGAACTACGAGCCTGAAATATCGGGCGGCTATCGGCGCATTGACGGCTACGAGCGCTTCGACGGCAGGCCATCGCCTTCGCTGGCAAGCTACTGGTATCTGCCCTGCACGATCACCGGCGCCATTGCCGTCGGCAACACGCTGACGGGCGCAACGAGCGCGGCCACAGGCAAAGTCCTGGCAGTTGGCGGTGCATTCGTCATCCTGGGCCGAGTCTCCGGCACCTATGCCGCCTCGGAGTCGTTGACCATTGGCGGCTCTCCCGTCGCCACATCCACATCACTGGCCGCGCAGAACGGCTCATCCTCGCCATCGAACGATGCAGACTACGCCCTGCTGGCTGCAAACGATCTGAGGTCCGACATCCAGGCCATTCCAGGTTCTGGCTACGTGCGCGGGGTATTCCAGTACAACGACATCGTTTACGCCTTCCGCGACAACGCAGGCGGGACGGCTGGGACCATGTGGAAAGCCACCACTGGCGGCTGGGTCCAAATCACCTTCGGGACGGAAATCCAGTTCACGGCAGGCACGGCTGCCATAAGTGTCGGCAACACCATCACAGGCGGCACCAGCGGCGCGACTGCGACTGTTGTGGCCGTTTTGGTGCGAACTGGCTCTTGGGGCTCAGCCGCCGCGGGCACGCTCATCATCACGCCGGTTTCTGGAACATTCCAGAACGCCGAGGCTTTGAACGTGGGTGGCGCCAGCAAAGCCACTTCATCGTCACTGGCCACCGCCATCACCCGTGCGCCAGGCGGGCGTCTTGACATCATCACCGCCAACTTCACCGGGTCCACCGCGACCAAGAGGATGTACGGCGCCGATGGCGTCAATCTGGCCTTTGAGTTCGACGGGACGAATTACATCCCCATTCGGACCGGCATGGCGACCGATACGCCTTTGCATGTTGCCCAGTTCAAGAACTACCTGTTCCTGAGCTTCAACGGCTCGCTCCAGTTTTCAGCGATCACCAACCCTTACGCATGGACTGCCGTTCTCGGCGCAGGGGAAATCTCCACAGGCGAAGCAATCACCGGCCTGCAGGTCCAGGGCGGCACGCAGAATGGCGGGGCGCTGACCTGCTTCACGACTGGCCAAACGTACACACTGTATGGCAACAGCGCATCCGATTTCAAGCTGACGCCATCGGTGTTTGAGCTGGGATATGCCGCCTACACGATGCAGCTTGTGTCAAACAACACGTTTGGCCTGACCTCCCGCGGCATCCACAACCTTGTCACCACGCTGACCTACGGCGACTTCGATTACGCCTCAGTCTCGCATCTGGTGCAGCCCTACATTGCGGCGCGGCGCGGCAAAGAAACAGCATCGACAACAAACAAGAACCGCGACCAGTACCGCCTGTTTTTCAATGATGGGACCGCGCTGGTTCTGGGCCTGACCGGCGACAAGGTGAACGGCATCATGCCGCTGAACTATGGCAAGGTGGTCCGCTGCATCACCTCGGGCACATCTTCTACTGGCACCGAATCCACCTATTGGGGCGATGACGCGGGCTATGTCTACAAGGACTACACCGGCACCTCGTTCGATGGCAACCCCATCGAGGCATGGATTCGCCCAGCCTTCAACCATTCCAGATCCCCGCTGCTCAGAAAGCAATACCGCCGCGCCATCTTTGAGGTGAAGCCCGAGGGATTCTGCTCCGTGAACATTGGCTACGACCTGGGCTATGCCAATCCCGATGTTCTAGCCCCCGTTCAAAGCGTGAGCAATCAGATTCTGGGCGGCGGCTTCTGGGACCAGTTTGCATGGGACCAGTTCACATGGGACGCGTCAGTGGTGGCGCCCGTGAATATGTCGCTTGACGGCATCGAAAAGAACATCTCCTTCCTGTTTTATTCCAACCGAGCGCAAGACAAAAGCCACACGGTCCAGGGCGTCACCCTGGCTTACACGCCTCGCAGAAACGAAAGATAGCCGATGACGAATGCATATTACAACCACTCATCAGGCGCGCCAGCCGCGCAGACGCGAGGCATCAGCTCATCTATTCGGGCTGAGTTTGACCTGATTGCTGCGGGGTTTGATGCGCTGGGCGCTGGCGCTTGGCCTGTTAACCAACCCACCGTGACGGTCGCCTCTGCCGCATCTGTCGCCATTGGCGCACAAACAAGCGATTCCATCATTGTCAGTGGGTCAACGACGATCACCAGCTTCGACGCCATTGCATCAGGCGCTCGCCGGTTCCTGGTGTTTTCTGGCGCACTGGTGCTGACCCACAACGCAACATCCTTGATTCTTCCTGGTGCTGCAAACATCCAGACCGTCGCAGGCGATGCGGCTGAGTTTGTTTCGCTTGGCTCAGGCAATTGGCGGTGTGTGAATTTTCAGCCTTCGACGGTAACTGGTTCGGGTGCGGCAGTGCGGGCCAACTCACCGACGCTGACCAACCCGGTCATCAATGGGTTCAGCGGCACTGGAAATGGATCGGTGAATGGGAATCTGTCCATTGGAGGAAACCTCACGGTCAATGCGGGAACCATCGGGTACAGCACTGGTGCGGGCGGTACTGTTACTCAGGCGACGAGCAAAGCAACCACTGTGACGCTCAATAAGCCCACAGGCCAGATCACGATGGACAACGAAGCCTTGGCAACCGGCTCGCAAGTCCGGTTCCTGGTTAACTGCTCCGCATTCGGGGTAAACGACCTTGTTGTAGCCCAGCAGCTTGGGGCGGTTAGCTACCGGGTTGAGTCCTTCCCAAATGGGCCTGGCTCATTTCACATCCGAGTCACCAACATAAGCGCGGGCTCTCTGTCTGACGCCGTTGTTATCACCTACGCAATCATTAAGGGGTCAATCTCGTGATTTTGAAGCAAGTCCTCCACTCCACTGACACCAACAGTGTCGAAGCCACATGGGTCATTGAGACCCAGTTGCCAGACATCGATGTGGCCGAGGTGCCCGCCCTGTACAACGCCAGGGGGGATGAGGTGCAGGCGCATGTTCCCGCGCACACCATCCCCGGCGGCATACAGGAAACCGTCGTCAAGTGCCACAGCTACGCCGACGTTCAGATGTCCCTGTTTCGCGCTGATGTTGCTCAGTTCGGCGGCAACATCGCGGACTATGAATCGCTGATCAAGCAGGTCGAGTCGGGCATCAAGCCGCCAGAACCAGCGCCAGTTGACCCTGATCCCGTGGTGGACGACCTGCAAATTCGCCTCGCCCTGAATGAGCTGGGATGGCGCGTTGCCGTCGAAGCTGCCGTGGCCGCCGCTGACCAAGACACCAAGGACTGGTGGGCCAGGGCCAAGCGCTTCTTTCGCCAGAACCCGCTGGTGCTTGGCGTTGCCGCAGCCATCGGGAAAACATCCGCCGACCTGGACACGCTCTGGGCACTCGCTGCAACCAAGTAAGGACATGACGATGGCGACAACTCAAGAGAAAAAAGGCATTCGCTTCGATGCCACGATCAACTTGGGCCACATCCTGACATTCGTCGGCTTCATTCTTGCCGGATTCACGGCATGGACGACATTGGACAAGCGCGTTTTGGTGCTGGAAGAGAACAAGAAAGCTCAGGCCACGCTAGACGCCGCTCAGGATTTCCGCTTTGGCGATGCCGTTCTACAGCTTCGCACCCAGCTCGAAAAGATGGACAGCAAGCTGGACAGGCTGGTGGAAAAGAGGGGTGAGAGATGAACTTCGACCAAGCCTTTGAACGCCTGATTGGCCATGAGGGCGTGCTCTCAAATGACCCACGCGACCCTGGCGGCCTGACAAAGTACGGGATTAGCGAGCGCAGTTACCCCGGCGTCAACGTCGCAGCCCTGACGCTGGACGAGGCCAAGGCGATCTACCTGCGCGACTTCTGGGCGCCACTCCCCGACATCCCCGGCGCTGCAAAGTTTCAACTGTTCGACGTGGCGGTGAACAGCGGGGTGCGCACCGCGCTCAAGATGCTGCAACGCGCCATTGGGGTTACGGACGACGGCGTGTTCGGCCCCATCAGTCAGGCTGCCCTCGGTCACTTTGATGACGCGGCGCTGGCCCTGCTGCTTGGCGCTGAGCGCCTGGACTTCTGGACGGCACTGCCCACCTGGCCCGCTTTCGGCAAAGGCTGGGCACGGCGCGGTGCTCAGAACCTGCGGTACGCCGCAAAGGATTTGTGATGGACTGGACTTCTGTACTAAAAGCCATTGCGCCTACCGTTGGCACGGCCCTGCTTGGCCCTCTGGGTGGTGTCGCAGTCTCCGCGCTGGGCAACATCTTGGGCGTGAGCGAGGCCACTCAGGACAAGATCGCGGACGTGATCAAGTCGGGTGCGATGACTCCCGAGCAAGTGACGGCCATCAAACAACTGGAATTGAAGTATCAGGCCGAAGAAAAGGAACGCGGATTCCGCTACGAAGAGCTGGCCTTCAAGGACCGAGACAGTGCCCGCACTGCAAACGTCAGCGGCGGCACCCAGGTGATGCTGTTCTGGCTCTCCATCCTGCTCCTGATCGTGACCCTTGGTACCGAGATAGCCGTGTTGTTTGGTCGCTTCCCAACCGGGGTGCCGGAACTGGTTATCGGGCGCGTGCTGGGCCTGATGGATTCCGTAGCTCTACTTGTGCTGACCTACTGGTACGGCACCACAAACAGCAGTTCCGTGAAGACTGGGATGCTCGCCGCCCAGGGCAAAACTTAGGAAAAACCAACTGCCGAGGATTCCTCGGTAGCTCAATAAGCCATTCCCTCAACCACTGAAAGCAAATAATGGAAACATTCATCCAACCCAAAATCACCGGCTACCGCCAGCTCACGCCAAACGATGCGGCACTGATGAACCAAATCAAAGAGATGGGTGTCGAGCTGGGCCTGCTGGTTGCCAAGTTGCGCAAGCAGCCCGCAACGCCAGCGAATGGTGTGGTTGTTGTCACGCCAGAGGGCGTGGCAAGTATCGACCAGCGCTGGGTCAGCATCGGCGCGACACACCTGCAAGAAGGCCTGATGGCACTGACCCGTGGCGTGGCTCAGCCCACCACTTTCTGATTCCCTCAACCACTGAAAGCAAATAATGCAGCAATACATCGGCACCAAGCTAGTCACTTCCACCCCAATGAATCGGGCCGACTACAACACCTATCGCGGATGGACACTCCCCGAAAATGAAGATGGCTCCGACGATGGCTACCTTGTTGAGTACCAAGACGGCGGCAAGCCCAACGACAGCCGCCACGCTGGCTATATCTCCTGGTCGCCAAAAGCCCAACACGATGCAGCCTACCGGCCATGCGATGCCATGACGTTCGGCCTGGCTGTCGAGGCCCTGAAAAAGGGTATGCGCGTGTCGCGTGCTGGCTGGAACGGCAAGGGAATGTGGCTCGAATACGTACCCACGAATGGCGTTGACTTGGCCTACATCCGCATGAGCTATCCGGTCACAGGACTGCAAAGTGGGCCATACCACAACGGTGCGCGTGTCCCGTGGCTTGCCAGCCAAACCGACGTTCTGGCCGAAGATTGGCAGATTGTTTCCTGACACTCCATTAACTGAAAGCACACCATGACAGACCCTACCTTTGAGCAGATTGAGGCCTACCGCTTTGCTGTCCGTACCCTGATCGGCAACACCAACCTTGTCCAAGGCCCTGGCGCCGATGGCGTGGGTAATGCCGCGCTGATACCCGCCGCCGTTGAGCGTTACAACGAAGCACATCCGGATGCGCCGCTGCCCATGCCAGAGCTGGCGCTGAGCAACTTCAAAGACCTGACCGGCTTTGACTGGGTGCCTGGCAATCAACCGCCTGTTCTGGTTCCTGGTGAAGCAGGCAATCTGAAATACGCCTGGGTCTAAGCCATGAGCCCCATCACGCCACTTCTCGGCCTGCTGTGCGGGGCTGTGGGCCTGCTGGCCCCTATCTACATGGCGCTGTTCGTGTGGCTGATCAAGTGGGACAGCGATCCCAGCTACGTCCCCGGCAAGGGTCCGGCTGATCCGTTTGATCCATCGTTCGCCATCCGTGGCGATCTCCCCGGCTGGCTCAGGTGGGCTCAAACCTGTGACTCGCGTTTCTCGGGCATGTACGAAGCGGCCATTACCAAGGCCTACGGCGACGGCTCCTACCTGCGCCGCACCTGGGCAGCATATCTTTGGTGCGGCTTCCGAAACCGCGCACAGGGTCTGGCTGCCATGTTAGGCCATCAAACAACCTGGTACATCCCGACACCGTTTTCCACCTCAGAGGACCGCACCGGATGGACGCAGGGCGGCGGGGTCTGGACATTCCAGCGGGGTGCAGACTGGCAGCAATGGCGCAAGCTGGGGCCGGTCTACTTGATTACCGGGCATCAGGTCTACCGCTTGCAAGACGGCACGTTTTTGGCGGTGCCGGTTTGCACTTTCAAGCTGGCTTTGCAAGCAAACAATTGATTTACGTAGGGACAGGACGATATGGCCACAGTTAACGCATACGGGTACACAGAGCAAACGCCGCAAGAGCTGGCCGACTATCTCGCCAGCGCACGCGCCCTGATGGCAACGCAGGGTTCCAACTACATCCTGCAGGGCGACAGCGACCCAACAGCCGCGGCTCAGTTGCCGCAAATGCTGGAGCAAAACAACATTCCTGTCACACAGGGATTCAAGGACAACTACCAGGACACCACCGGCCAGCAGTGGCAATCCGGTACAACCACCACATTCAACCCCGGCACCGGTTACTCCGTGACGGGCGGAACGGCACCTACCCCCGCGCCAACACCCGCACCACTTCCATCTCCCGCGCCGACGCCCGTTCCTGCGCCAGCACCAGCCGCCGCTGCGCCCGCCAGCCCCTTCGTGATTGGCGGAACCTCACCCGGCATCATCAACAGCGCCTTGCCCACCACAAAATCGGCGCCGGATGTTCACACTCCCGGGAATCCCGAACGCTCTGCGTCGATCCTGACGAGTTGGAACACCAACAAGGGCAATCCGGCAGAAGTCATGAATCTGATGTCGCAATACGGCGTCAGCATGTCGGAGTTGTCAACTGTGACGGGCATCCCTGTTTCGCAACTGGCATCTCAATTGGGGGCGCCTTCTGGTTTCATGGGCTACACGGCGCCACCCCCTGCCGCGCCCACCCCCGCACCGTCCGCCAGCGCGCCCGACGTGCACACCCCAGGAAATCCGGCAAGGTCCGCCAGTATCCTGTCGTTCTGGAACCAGTACAAATCAAACCCTCAGACCCTCATGCAAGCCATGAGCCAGTTTGGCGTCAGCATGAAAGAGCTGTCTGACTTGACGGGAATTCCGCAGTCTCAGCTTGCGCAGCAGTTGGGCGCGCCTGCGGGGTTTGGAGGGTATGCGCCACCGACATCGACGTCCACCGACCTGAGCAGCGTCTACACCCCCGGCAACCCAGATCGATCTGCATCCATTCTCACAAGCTGGAACACCAACAAAAACAACCCATCAGAGGTTGTCAAATTGATGTCCCAGTATGGCGTCAGTATTTCTGAACTGTCCAGCGTAACCGGCATCCCCGTCGCCCAACTGGCGCAGCAACTGGGCATGTCTACTGACGGCGGAAGTTCGACGCCAGCGGGCATCATCAACAGCGGCATGGCTTCGCAGTGGAACATTGATGGCTCGCAGACGGTGGCGGGGCAACTCAAAGACCTGCTCAACCCAAACAACCCCCTGATGCAACAGGCCAGAACCGGCGCATTGGAGCAGATGAACAACCGAGGCCTGTCAAACTCCAGCATGGCCATGACGGCGGGCGATGCCGCCGCCTACCAGGCTGCACTGCCAATTGCCCAGGCTGATGCTGCAACCTACGCGAAAGCGACCAGCTACAACGCAGACCAAAAGAACCAGTTTGCACTGCAGGGCAACAACCTCAGCAGCTCTCAGTGGATTGCGCAGTTGCAGGCCAACACCAGCAAGTACAACACGGACGCCAGCGCGGCCACATCGAAGTACAACACCGACGTTGGCGCATCGACTTCCAAGTACAGCACGGATGCCAATTCCAACACCTCCAAATACACCGCAGACCTCAGTTCAAACACCCAGCAGGCCATCGCTGCCAAGAACGTTGAGTCCCAACAAATCATGAAGCAGTGGGACAATGCCACGCAACTCGAAGGGACAAGAATTCAGCAGGCCTACCAGCAGCAAATCAACACGAATTCCCAGGCTTCAACGGCATTCAACAATGCGATGCAGTTCATCAATCAGATCAATCTGCAAAGCACCATGAGCCCAGAGGTGAAGACGCAGGCTATTGCTGAAATTTACCGCAACTTGCAAAGTCAACTCAACACCCTGTCCGCCGTAACGGGGCTCGATGTGAAGAGCCAGTTGAACTTTGCCGGTCAACCCGGGTTCAACAATCAAGGCATATGGAAAGGTTTTGACTCCAAGGGGGCAACCCTTGGCGTTGATGCAAGCGGCAACGATCTTGCCCCTGGAGCAGCACCTCCAGTTGTGGCGCCACCAACGCCAACCACACCAGTTGCACCACCAGAGCGTGAACAGGGCGGTTCATGATCCACTACCAGCGCGAACTGCTGTGCGAAGTGGCGGGCGAGGTGGACGACCTGCTCGCCATGCACTACCAAGAGCTGACGATGCACAAAGACCGCATCAAGCTCGATCCACGGTGGGATGAATACACCGCCCTGGAGCGCATGGGGCGACTTCTGGTGTTCACGGCCAGATGCGACGGGGAATTGATCGGGTACAGCGCCTTCTTCCTGAACAAGCATCTTCACTACGCCGGAACAACGGTGGGGGTGAACGATGTTTTGTTCCTGCATCCCGACCATCGCAAGGGAACCACAGGCATTCGCCTGATCAAGCTCTGCGAATCTGAACTCAAAACGCTGGGCGCCGACAAGATTGTCTGGCATGCCAAGCTGGACACCAATCTCCATCACCTCCTGTCTCACCTCGGCTACGCAGTCGAAGAAGTGATGTACGGAAAAATGCTTTAAGGAAACGATATGGCATTCGCTACTATTGCTGCGGCAGTCACCGCAAATACGGCTATCACAGCAACCATGATTTTTGCAGCCGTGGCTGAAGTCGGAACGATCCTGACTGTTGTTGGCGCAGTCACTGGCGACAAAGAGCTGATGAAGATTGGCGGCACCATTGGGCTGATCGGTGGCGTCGGCGGGCTGGCCTCTGGCGCAATGGGCCTTGGCGCTTCGGCGGCGGATGCTGCGGCAACCACGGTCACAGACGCCGCCACAGCCTCGTCTAATGTGGCGAACAGCCTGGACGGCTTCGAGAGCTTGGCCGATGCAACAACGTCAGGCCTGTCTGATGCGGCAACCGTTGGCAATCCGATTGCCACGAATTCTGTAGCCGGGTCAGCACTTCCCGAGGTGGCACCACTCCCGGCGACCGATGCAGTTCAACCGGTCGCCCAGCCCATTCAAGAGGCTGCTGCTGCGCCCGTTGCAGCCGCGGACCCCATTGCAGTCTCTGCACCTTCCGTCAATGGTTCACCGGCCAGCATGGACATTCAAAGCCCTGCCACCTCTGGCACGCCGTACACATCCCCCACCGGGTCTACCGGCTCCGTGCCGGGCGGCTCTGGCGTGGATGGCTACCAAGGCAACAACCTGTCGTCCTACAGCTCAGCCACACCCAGCCAAAACTCAAACAGCTTCTTTGGCCAGATCAAAGATTTCATGAAAGACCCAGGCAACAAGGCGTTGGTCGATACGGGCATGAAATTTGGCCTTGGCGCCGTGCAGGGCGCTGCAAGTGGGCAATTCAATCAAGCCCGCGTTGACTTGGCGAGGCAGCAACAGAACTGGGGCAACTCAGTCGGAAACACCAGCCGCACCACCGGCATCATCAATGGAGCACGCGCATGAATCCGCTATTGCAAAAAACCGAATCCGAGGTCATGGCAAAGATCAACCCAGCGCAACTCAAGCCTGTGGTCAAAAAGATGGTCGATGCGGGCAAGAGGATCATGTACGCCGACAAGACGCGCCACCTGATCATCAAAGAATTGAACCAGCCCGGCGAAGAAACTGAAATCGTTGGCGCTTCGGTTGCCAAGCTGGCAGGGCTGGTGATGACCCAGGTCAAGGGCACGGCCCCCATGCAGGCAATGGTCCCCGCCTTGATGCTGCTGCTGTGCGAAGGCCTGGATTTCATGGAGAAGGCGGGCAAAGTGAATGTGACGCCGGAATTTCTCGCTGCCTGCACGAAGGCGGCCACATCCAGTTTTCTGCAACTGCTGGGCGTCACCCCCGACCGGCTCGCCGCGCTGGTCGATCACACCAAGGGCAATCAGCCTGCTGGTCAGCCACTACAGCAAGCGCCGAAAGGCATCATTGGCGCAGCAAGGGGGGCCGTGTAATGGGCATCATTCTTTCCGCACTGGGTGGTGGCGCCGAAGTTCTGCTGAAGGACATGGAGGCGCGTCAAAAAGTAGAGGACGAAAAAAACCTCTACAACTACAAAAGCGGCATTGAGCTGGAGAAGGCCAAGACGCTGGAGCAGTTCAGGGCCGGGCTCAGCTCTGGCGTTGAAGACCAGAAGCGCCAGAAGATGGCAGATGCCATTGCGGGCCAGACCGGCATCATCCTGAATGGCCGCAATGCCGACACCCTGGGCAAGGTGAATGCAGGAATCGCAAGCCCTGGCGACTGGACGCCAGAAATGCAGGCGGCTGTAGACCAGTCCCTGGCAAACGACAGGGCCAAGGGAGCGACCGATCCCCGCATTCGCTCTCAGGCCGCGGTGAATGCTGGGTACATTGACGAAGCCCTGAAGCTGGACAAGATTGCCGAGGGTGGAGCATCCAATGTGCCGTGGGGCGCCACCCGGGTGAATGCAGATGGCGAGGTGCTTTACGACAACGGTTCCGCACTCAAAGGCGGCATCGAGAAGCAAAAGGCCGACACGGGCACTGCCAGGGCTGCGGGGTCTGGCCGGGCTAAGCCGATGGACCCGGTGAGGGCGGACGCAATCATTTCCCGGATGGAGCAGGGCAACAAGTTGCCGCCAAATCCGTTTGCTGACCCCATGGCAGAAAAGGCCGAGGACAAGGCTGATTTTGTGGGCAAGCAGGCGCGATCCGCCATCTTGATGAAGATTCTTGATGAGAGCGGCGACGACGTTCACCCCATGCGGGCCATCCAAAAAGCCACGGCTGATTTCCAGAAGCTGGACAAGTACACCGTTCAGGCCGCCAGAGACACGGCCTCCAAGCTGTATGAGAAGGGCAAGTATTCCGCAGGCGATGCTGCCGCTGAAAAGGCAAAAGAGGTCTACGGGGTAGACCCGCGCACCGTCACCTCAAACCAGTTCTCTAACGCCATCCGGGAAAAACTGTGGGATGCCCAGACCAGCAGCCTAAACGGCGATGTGACCGAGGCACCCAAGAGCGACGCGACGCCAGCGAAGGCGTCAGGCGCATCCGTTGCCGCACCTCCTGCCGACGCAAAACCAAGCCCGCCACCCGCAGCAAAGCCAGCCGCAAAAACAAGCGGTGCGACCTACGCCAAATGGATGGCCGCGGTGAATGCCAAGAAGGAAATCTTGAGCAATGCCAGCAACATGAGCGCAGACAGAAAAGAGTCTTACTTGCGAAATCGCCTGCCCGACATTGAGCGAGAGATTGAAGCCAACAAAGACTACGTGAACAACTCCTACTAACTTAGGATGGCAATGAACCCACTTGACGAAATCAGCGCACGCATTCGAGAGCAGGCCGGGGTAAGTTTTGGCAAGGCGCCGGAAGCCGCCTATGACGCTGATCCGGCTGACGCCATCACTCGCGTGGCTGAGCAGCGCGGCATCGACCCGGGCTACCTGGTTGGACTGGCCAAGCTTGAAACCGCCATGGGCAGCAAGACCATCAAGGGCGGCGGTGAAGACACTCGAAACCTCTTCAACATCAAAGACTTTTCAGGCAAAGGCGGCATTCGCGCCCTGGACAAGGCGGAGGGCAGCAATGACGCTTACCGCCAGTACGCCAGCTACGAAGACTCTGTGCATGATCTGGTGGACTTGCTGGAGCGCAAATACCCCAACGCCGTCAAGGCGCAGTCTCCACGTGATTTTGCCGATGCCTTGAAGCAGGGCGGTTATGCCACCGACCCCAAATACGCTGACAAACTCACGTCGGTCATTGGCGGGAATCAGGAGCGCAAGCCGCAGGCCAACCCCTTTGCTGCATTTGAGCAGGCCAACCAGGACATTTTTGCGGCCGCCGATGCCCATAAGGCAACCGGCTGGAAGGCCCGCGCTGCTGCTGGCGTGGATGCGCTGAAGCGATCAATCACCCTGTCCGGGCTGGCGCTGACGGGCTCTGCAGACTCCGATGCCCCCGAGAAGATGGCCGAGGTCATCTCCAACAGCATCAAGAACGGCTTGGCCCAAACGCAAGACGCCAAAGAGATTGACGCCGCCATTGCGCCTGCCGTCAAGGAGTACAACGAATCGTCAGGTGAAGCGGCCATACCAAAGTTCGGCAAGGTCATGGGCACGATGGCGTGGGAGTACCTGAAGCACCCCAAAGAAGCGATCAATCAGATTCTGGAAAACCTGCCCAACTCCGTCCCCGGCCTGGTGGCTGGCGCGGGTGGCGCGGCTGCCGGCGGCTTGGCTGGCCCTGGTGGCGCCTTGGCTGGCGGCATTGCAGCAGGCACCGCCGCAGGCGTTATCCCCGAGTTTGGCTCTGAGATTGAACAGCGCATCCGCAAAAAGATGGACGAGCTGCGCCTGGACCCCCGCGACCCGGTGGCGATGGCGAAAGTCATCCGCGACAACTACCAAGAGTTTCAGGACAAGGCGCTGGCCAAAGGCATCACGACCTCCGCCGTCGATGCGCTGGCTACCCGGCTAACCTTTGGCCTGGGCTCTATGGGCGAGCGCATGGTTTCAAAAGAGGCCAACGCCGTTTCGCGCATGGTGGCCGACAAGTCGATCAGCGCGGCACAAGGCGCTGAAAAGATGGCCACCATTGAGGCCATGCAGGCGGCCCGCAACACGATGGGACGCAAGGCGCTGCGAGGCAGCGGTGAAACTGTCGGTGAAATGGCAGGCGAGGGCGCATCCGAAGGCCTTGGCCGGATAGCGACGGGTGATGAATTTGACCCTGTTGATGCCGCCAAAGAAGCCCTGCTGGCTGTCGGCCAGGGTGGCGCCATGGCTGCGGGCGGGTCGCTCACGAACAAGGCGCTGGGCATCAACCCCACAACCAGTGCCGAGCAGAGCATTTCACGGCTGGGCGGGCTTGTGCAGGGCGCCCGCGATTTCGAGGCCAACATCCAAGGGCCAGCGCGGCCATCCGTTGAGGACATCAGCAAGGCAACCTCGGTTGACCAGGCCATTGCCGTGTCAGCCGCCGCAGTTGGCATGAATGATGTGTCTGCCGAATTGGCCGGGCAAATAGACCGGGCCAATGTAGGCCGCGATCTGGTCAACCGCGCCCAGCAACAGGCCGAACTGAACAGCTTTATTGCCAGCGAAAGCCGCGACCTGAACACCCTGCACGCGCAAACCATGCGGGAAAACCAGAAGCGCCAAGAGCTGGACGCCATCTACCAGCAAAGCCAGACTGACCTTGGGCGCTTGCCAGACCAGCAAGTGGCCGCAGCCACAGCCGCGACGGACGAAGCGCCCACAGCGATGCAACTGGCAATGCAGCGGGCACGGCAGAAAACAGCAGCGCCGATCGCTCCAACCGTACAAGTCACCCCGGAACCCGTTGCGTCGCCCGCCGTTGGCACCCTACCTGGCGATGTGACCCGCGCAGACGGAACCCCCTTCATTTCCGAGAACGGCGCACGCCTGAAACTCCGCGAGCTGAGCAAGCGCGGCCCGCATGAAGTGGCGGCAGTTGAAGGCGGGTTTGTCGTTCGGCCATCATCCAACCTACCGGAGACTGCAAGCCGTGTCCAAGACGTTGCGCCACCCGTCCGAACCGAAGCCCAAGCCGCGCCAGTTGAAGCGCCAGCGCCAGCGGGAAGCGATGCCCAGCCAGCCGCAGGAATACCCGGCACCGGAGCAGTTGCGCCCGCACTGGAATCCGATGGGGTAGTTACCCCGGCCAGACCCCCGGAGAACCCCGGCCAGACCCCGGTCCAGGCTGAAGTCGCCCGTGTTCGCGCAGGCAGGTCAAGCCAAACAATGCCCGAAGTTGTCCACCTCGGCGTCAACAATACCCCCTTGCACGAAGGCGGAAAACCCTTCAAGACCCAGCGCGCAGCGAAGGATGCCAAAAAGCTGCAACCGATGATGCGCGTCGTCTCGGTCAAGAACGGCTTTGCCCTGAAAGAGAAGTCAGGCAGGATGTTGGAAGCCGAAGCCAAGAGGGCATCCAAGCTGGCAGCAGGCACAACCGGCGACAAAGGCGCACCCCAACACGCTCATGGCTTCATCGCCCGTGAAGGCGGCTTGTCAAAAGCAACCATGTCTGACATTGGCATGGACAAGAATTCCCAAGTTGGCTCTCTCTGGATGTTCCGCAAAGAGGGCGAAATGTCCCTGGAGCAGGCCACCGAAAAGCTGATTGAGGGCGGCTACCTCAAAGAAGGCGCCAGCCACAGCGATGCCGCGGCACTCATCAAGCGCAGCGTGACTTCCCCGCAGTACACGGCAGACGGCTGGAGTCGGATTGCTGAAGCAGAGGCGCAAACCCAGTTTGAGGACCACCTTGCAGCCCAGGAAGAAGCGGCGCAAAATGAAGACTTCGACCCGTTCGACTCGCTGAGCGCCGACGGCTTCACCACGCAAGACGACATTCTGGCCGGGTACAGTGAAGCATCTGACCCCATCAAACTTCAAGTCAATGCCGACATTGCCAATGCCGAATCGCTGGGCATCGACATTGACCTACTCAGAGAAGAATCCTATGAAGCAACCAGAAACGGCTCAGAGCAAGACTACCTTGAGCACCTCGCCCGCGCCATTGAAGAAGCCATCACCCGAGGCGAGAAAGATCGCAGCAACGATGCTGGCCAGCCGGGCGATTCGGCAAACGAAGGACAAGGCGCCAAGCAAGACGTAGCCGCTGAAGACCTCTTTGGCGAAGCGCCCAACGCATCTCAACAGGCCGCAGAAAACCTGCGTCGCCAGCAAGAAGACCGCGAGCAGGCGCAGCGCAATGCCGCGCCAGGGGCTGAAGGCTTTGAACTCGGCATGGTGGACAGCCGCAACGGGAACGAAGTTGCACCCGGGCAGCAGGAGATTGGAAAAGAACCCGCAGCCGAAGCTACCGCCATCCTAGACGCCGCCGAAGTCAGAGGCAAAGAGCGTATCGATGTCCTGAAGGATGTGAAGTCTGGCGTCATCACGCCGGAAGAGGTTAAGGCGGCGTATCCGGCAAAGGAGGCGGCAACCGAATCCTCAGACCTTGAAAAAGACCTTCGATCCAAGGCGCACCCCGAAGAGTCGGATGGTGATGTTGGTGTTGTCATGCCCAACGGCAAGGTTCACTTTGTTTCAATCGACGATGCAGTCAGCACGGCAAAGCAGGCGATTGAACGAGGAATCAAGGCGGTTCCTTACCAGATCCACAATGAAACTGGGATCAGACTTGGTGACGTTGATCGCGTGTTGGCGGAAATCAACGCGACGGCAGAGTCAACTCCCCCCAGCCGGTACAAATACGCCAAACTTTCGAGCATAGAAACGCCAGCCCAAGGCGTTCTGAATGCAGCAGTTGAAAGGAAAGAGGCGGCCTATCGCCGGATGCAATCACTCCGCGCACAGGTGCGTGATGGGCGCCATGACTTGAAGTTAAGCCTGATTCGCGCCGAAAGCGCCCACAAGGATGCCATAGGCGTTATTGAGTCGGCTAAATTTCAAATTGAACAGGATGCGAACAGACAAGGACTGACCACCATCAAGACTAAAACTGGCGGCAGTGGGGGTGCGCCGATGTTCAGCCGCACCGCTCCCGAGATTGAAAATGCAAACTATGACTTTGACGCCGGAAGATTCAGCCCTGATGTCGCGCAAGAACTTGTTGAGCGTGCAAGGCTTGCAGGTGTTCAAGGAGGCGAAGGAACGCTTAAGAGGGGAATTGTCACGGCATCCATCTTACGTGTCTTGCGATCTGGAGAAACAATCGGATCAACTGGCAGCAATGGAGGCTCGCTCAATGGAATTGCGTACATCAAAGGCGCACAACCCCAATCCGGCGCAAGCACAGCCGCAGTCAAATCATGGGTTCAATCGCTGACTGCAAAGTGGAAAAACCCCCCAAACATCCGCATCGTAGAAAGCATCGCAGACCTTCCTGTCGATGCGCCGGATGACGTTCGCGGCCTTTACTTCAAGGGCACGGTCTACGTCGTCTCCAGCCAGGTCAAGAGCCGAAAGGATGTTGGCACAGTCCTGATGCACGAAGCCATCGCCCACCACGGCCTACGCGACATGCTGGGCCGCGAAGCGTGGACGAAGATGATGGCGAACATTCAACTTGCCATCAAGTCGGGCAACAAGGCTTTGACCGACATCCGCAACCATGTGCGATCGATCTACGTGGACGATGACGGCAACTTCAACCTGTCGCCCACCCAGGAAGCCGATGAAATCGCGGCCCGGGCGGTGGAGTTGGGGATTGACCCAGACGGCAATTTCAAGCCGGGCTTTGCTTTCCTGAAATCCGTCTTTGCCAAGGTGGCGCAATTCCTGCGTGAGCTTGGCCTGGACGTTCAGTTCACCAACCTGGAGTTGCACGGGGCTTTGGTCAATGCGCTGCAGCACCTGGAATCTGGCAGCAGAGGTGAGGCCGGCAGCCCTGCTGTGGTTGCCGCTTCCCGCGAGGTGCTGAGTCGTGGTACAAACACCTCCGTGACGAATCCAAATGATGTCGTCGGCAACCAAGGCGGGCGCTCTGCCGATGACTTACCACCGGGCGCTGCATTTGATGCCCAAGCCGCATTTGAAAAGCATGGCGGTATCGGTGACGTTGACGAATCAACAGACATCACAACAAAATCGCAAGCGTTTGCTGATATGGCAGAGGCTGCTGGCTATACGGTTGTAGGGCGCGGTGATAAATATGTAGTTGTTAAAAAGGATTTTGGTAAAGACGCTGATGGATACGAATTAGAGGCGGCAATCAAGGTCAGAATTTCAGATCACTCAAACGTCAACCGCAGCTACCATTTTGGTGATACTGACATTAATATTGCACCGGATGACGGTTATGCGCGAGATACATTTGATGATGCGTTGCGCAAACTGCAAGCCGCCTATGTCGATAGTGATGGCAACACCGTAATACCGAATGAATCCCCCGCGTCGAACAGCGACGACGCACCCATGTTTGCCCGTTCCCAGATCATCGGCCAGACCAACCGCAGATACGACCCAGCTCAAATCAGGGCCATGGAGAACGTCGGCTTCAAGGTCGAAGTGCCCACCATCAAAGAGCGCATTCAGGCCTTGACCCAGGACATGGGCAAGAAGATGGCCCAGGGTATCGTTGATCAGTTCGCCCCCGTCAAAGACCTGGACAAAGAATCCTACGGCCTGCTGCGATTGGCCAAAGGTGCTTCTGGCGCCTTTGAAGCCTTCCTGAAGGGCGGCAAGCTCAAGCTGACCGATGGCGTCTACGATTTCGACGACGCGAACCGTGGCGGCGTGCTGGACAAGCTGCTGATTCCTCTGGGTGGAGAGCATCACGACTTCCTGCGCTGGGTGGCTGCCAACCGGGCGGAGCGGCTCAAGGCCGAGGGCAAGGAAAACCTGTTCTCAGATGCCGATATTGAAGCCCTCAAGCGGCTGAACGAGAACACAACAGACTTCGACTACACCCTTCAGCACGGCGCCAGGGCAGGCCAGACCACCCGTGACCGCACGCTGATCTATGGTGACGCACTCAAAACCTTCAACGAGTTCAGCTCTAACGTGCTGGACATGGCCGAACAATCCGGCCTGATTGACGGGGCATCGCGCCACCTGTGGGAGCATGAGTTCTATGTCCCGTTCTACCGCGTCGAAGAAGATGGCGGATTCCGAGGCATGAGCATCAAGGGTGCAGCCGTGCGCCAGGAGGCCTTCAAGAAGCTGAAGGGCGGCAAGAACGAGCTGAATGCTGACTTGCTGGACAACACTCTGATGAACTGGGCACATCTGCTGGATGCTTCGGCCAAGAACCGGGCTGCTAAAGCAACCATCGAAGCCGCTGAGCGTGCGGGCATTGCCGTGATCGCGCCTCAATCCACTGTTCAGGGCATGGCCTCGTCCATTCAGAACAAACGCGGCGTGGTCTGGTTCATGGATGGCGGCGAGAAGCGCTACAGCATGATCGATGACCCCTACATTCTGACGGCGCTTTCCAGTTTGGAATATGCCGGGATGAACAACCCCGTCATGAATGCCATGTCCACGTTCAAGCACATGCTGACCGTGGGCGTGACGGCATCGCCGTTCTTCAAGGTGCGAAACTTGATTCGGGATTCCATCCAGGTCATCGGCACAGGCAACATCAGCTACAACCCGACCAAGAACCTTGCGCAGGGCTGGAAATTGACAGACCCCAAGAGTGATGCTTATTTCCGCCTGCTGGCAGGGGGCGGAACAATCCACTTTGGCAGCATGATGGAAGGCTCTGAGGCCAAGCGCGTCCAGGCGCTGGTGGAGTCTGGCGTGGATGATTCCACGGTTCTGAACAGCGACAAGAAGGTAAAGGCGTTTTATCGCAAGTGGATCGAGCCTGGCGTGACGGCCTACAACGAATTGGGCAACCGAGGCGAAGCGGTCAACCGGGCGGCACTGTACGACCAGTTGCGCAAGCAGGGTGTGAGCCACGCCGATGCCAGTTTGCAGGCCCGCGACCTGATGGACTTCAGCATGCAGGGCAGCTTTGCGACCGTTCGGTTCCTGACCCAGGTTGTGCCATTCATGAATGCTCGCCTGCAAGGCCTCTACAAGCTGGGCAAGTCGGCCAAAGATGACCCGACCCGGTTTGGCATCGTCCTGGGGGCTACCGCGGCGCTGTCCGTTGGGCTGCTGGCTGCGTATGCTGATGATGAAGATTGGAGAAAGCGCGAAGACTGGGACCGTAACAATTACTGGTGGTTCAAGTTCGGCGGAACTGCGTTCCGTATCCCCAAGCCGTTTGAAATTGGCTCGATTGCGACCCTGGCAGAGCGAGGCTTTGAGCTGGCCTTTGACAAGGAAATGACCAACAAGCGATTCATGGCGCAAGTCATGACGCTGGCTGGCGACAATCTTTCCATGAACCCCATCCCGCAACTGGTCAAGCCGCTGCTGGACGTGTACGCCAACAAAGATGCCTTCACGGGCCGCCCCATAGAGTCTATGGGCATGGAGCGGCTGAAATCCGAGTACCGTTTTACCGGCAATACCAGCATGGCGGCGCGGGGCATCAGCTCTGGCCTGAACTCTGTTTCCGAGTTGTTCGACAAGGAAGCGCTGTCACCCGTACAGGTAGACCACATGCTGCGCGGTTACTTTGGTTGGCTTGGGTCATTCGTCGTTGGATCATCCGATCTGCTGGCCAGGCCCGCCACCGAGCAGCCAACCAAGGCAACGCCGGACTACTGGAAAGTGGCAACCGGTGGCATTGCAAGCGATCTGCGGGACGCGCCAAGCCGGTATGTCAGCCAGATTTACACGCAGGCAAAGGAAATCGAGCAAGCCTACGGAACGTGGAAATCCCTGGTCAAAGAGGGCAAAGCGCTGGAGGCGGCGGATTTCCTGGAAGACCACCGCGACGAGATCATGCAGCACAAGCAGGTCAACAACCTCAAATTGTCCCTGTCCAAGCTGAATGAGCGCATTCGCATCATCGAGCGCAGCAGCATGGACCCGGACATGAAGCGTGAAAAAATCCGAGAGATTCAACAGATCAAGGATCAACGCTCACGACTTGCACCGGAACCTGCATAGAGGCATCTGGCATGTAGCTTTGCCCCATAAATATGCATGAAAACAGGTGCATGCAGAGGGCAATGGCTACCAGCCAGTGGACTATTACTTTGATCATTGGTGGATTGTCGGCGTTCCGGGCGATAGCGCAAGGCCCGGACGTTGGTGCGAGTGCACATCCTGAATCTTGGCCTGTGCAGTCTGCACAAGTAGGCAAATCTGTAGGTAAACATTTTGGAATGAGCCTGAAAGCCGCATGAATGCTAGGCCTATGGCTCTCACCGCTTCCGCCAGTTTGGCCCAATTGTTCTCCAACAATCACAACCAAACGGCACATTTGTCGTGCAAAATCAGTGACTTACAAGCGCACTGAAGCCAAACATTCCACACAGTTTGCAGAACAAAAGCATCGTTGCCCACAATCATTCGAGGGTAAATTTGTAGGTAAGCAAATCTGAGGTGTAGGCAAGAGCGCGCTGGAGCACGATCATGCCTACCAATTCACTCACAGACCACAAGTGCCGCAGCGCCAAGGCCGAGGCCAAACCGGCCAAGCTTTTCGACGGGAACGGCCTCTTTTTGCACGTCATGCCCAGCGGGGTAAAGACCTGGCGCATGGCCTACCGCCTGCACGGCAAGCCCCAAACAGCGACGTTCGGCCCGTATCCACTGGTCACACTGGCCGAGGCCAGGGCGAAGCGCGACGACATCCGAAAGAAGCTAATTGAGGGTGTTAGCCCGAAGTCGGTCACCAGAGGCGGCATGACGCTGACCCAGGCCACCAACGCATTTTGGGAGGGTCGCAACGACGTTACCCCGGCCTATCGGAACAATGCCTTGCGCGGTATTGAGATGCACCTGAGCAAAGAGCTTGGCGATGTCCCGCTGTCCGCCATCACGCGAGATTCCCTGCTGGAGTGCCTCAACAAGATGGACAAGGCCGGGAAACACGTTTACGTGCGAACTGTCAGAATGTGGGTGGCCCAGGTGTTCGACTGGGGCATTGAGCAGGGGTATTGCAAAGAAAACCCAGCAAAGGCCATCAGGCCAGAGAAGGCGTTTGGCAAGCGCGCCGAGGTGTCTCATGCCGCCCTAAGCCTCTCCGACGTTCCCGCCTTCCTGGCTCGCCTGTCTATTGAGCGCGAACTGCAATCCGTGCTGGCCTGCCGCCTGCTGGCGCTGACCTGGGTGCGCACCGGGGAATTGCGGGTGATGCAATGGAGCGAGATTGACGGGGACACATGGCGCATCCCTGCAGGCAAAATGAAGCGCAGGCTGGACCTGATGGTGCCACTCTCAAGACAAGCCCTGGAGATTCTGCAAAAGTTGAAAGAGCGCGACAGAGGGAGTCGGTTTGTGTTCCCTGCCGAACACACCATTGACAGGCCAATGTCTGAAAACGCCGTCTTGTACCTGCTGCACCGCATGGGCTACAAAGGCCTGATGACCGGCCACGGGTGGCGGTCAATTGGCAGCACCTGGGCCAATGAAGCGGGATACAACCCTGATGCGATTGAGCGGCAGCTTGCCCATGTGCCGGACGACAAAATCAGGGGGGTCTACAACCGGGCGGAATACCTGCCAGAGCGCAGGCAGATGCTATCCGCCTGGGCCGACTGGCTAGACCAAGCGAATTCCAGCGGCGTGAAGTGTTGACATGCGCCAGCCCATGGTCTTTTGACTGAGGGCAACGTCAGGCTTTGGAAGCTTGCCATCTTTCACCCAGCGACGCATGGTTTCGCTGCATACGCCAATCTTCTGGCACAAGTCCTTTCGCCAGATCACGGTGTCTTGGGCTTCGCTCATTCAAACCTCCGCTTTTCTTCTCGCGCCCGGCGGCGCTCATCGCGGCGTGGGGGCTTATTTTTCATGGTGCAGCGCCATATAGGCGCTTGAATTCGTCCTGGTCGCACTGAGAAACCATCACCGTTTTTGCACCAAGCCCCCAAGTTATCGGGTAGCGAATGCCGGGAAGGGTGAACTGTGCGCGCCACTCCATTTCACTGGAAGACCATGCCTTGCAGTATTCGCCAGCCGTGACCCCCGTAGCCATCGGCCAGCGTGACAGCGCCGCATCAATGACCGCAAGCTGCCTCGCAGTACGTTCTCGGCGCTCCGCCCAGTGCCCCATCTGGCAAGTTGGGCTGCAGTAGTGCGCCTTGCCATCTTCAACTGGGTCGCACTCGTCATCGCGCTCGTTTTCTTCCCAGTCATGGCGCCCTTCCTCGTCGAACTTGACCCCGCAGTGTTGGCACTCAAACCACCATCCGTTGGCGACAAGCGCCTTGATCGGGACCGGCCCAGGTGCGTACTGGTCGAACTGCGGTACTCGCATGCAGGAATCAACTTCTTCAAACGATAGATCAAGTTCGCTCCCGCCTTCGCGCCGCGCCGTTGCACTGTTTGTGGCAAAGGCGATGACGCAGTGGCCTTCGTCGTCTTCGCGGACCATGTAGGCCTTCAGGGATTTGTCGCTCATGCTGCACCGCCTTCCTTGAGTTTCGCGTACCATGATCGGTCAAAATCGTGAGCAGCATCTGCTGGAGAGTTACCGAACCCAGCAACACCATTTTGCAAATCATCCCCGTACAGCGCACACCATTGATTGCCGTCAATGAAGATGCGTGGACGGAAGATTGCGCTTGGTGTTGAGTAGCAATAAGCAGCTTGCTTAATTGACTCTCTCGCCATGTCAGCCGCGTGGCAAATTGCGTTTGCCGCCATGTATGAATGTTCTTGGGTCAAGCTCATGCTGCACCGCCTTTCGGTATCCGCATCCATTCCACGGGCGTTTCATCCTCGTCGGGGTCGCGGAACACCCACCTTGCAAAGTCAGAGCTGGAGTGGTTCCAGTACACAGCCCAGGCTATCTCACAGTGTCCGTCTGACATGCGAACTAGCACCTCGCCATCGGATTCAGTCGGCGGCGTGGATGCGGGGGTCCAGGGGTTGAATTGCCGCTCAGCTTCCACCAGAGAATCCAACACCTCATCGCATTCAGAGGCGGGCTGAAAATCATCCTCCGTCATGGTGCCGACTTGCCAGGCTTCCCACACTCGACCGCACACATAAACGCCCACCAGTGCTTGTGCAAAAGCATCGCGCAGTATTTCACCACTCACCATAGGCGCTGGCTGAGCCACCGATGCTGCGGACACAGCGGGTTCGTTTTCTGGCTCATGCTCCACAGGCTCGGGCTGCGGTACGGCAATCACCATAGACACGTATATGGCTCTTGCTAACGCTGAGGATTGAGGGGCAGATGTATGATCTAGCATCTCTTGAGTTGGCTCAATGGGAACCAGACGATGCGTTTCCGGGTTGAATGTGATGGTTTTCATGAGGTTCCTTTCAACGCAGAGTCACACATCGCCATCAACTCCCAATCAGAGTCGCCGCGCAGGATGCGGTCGTGGATGTTGGTGATTGCTTGGCGTAGGGTGGTGGCATCTTGCTGCGCTTTGTTTGCCTCCAGCCAAGCATTCATCATTGCGCCGATCTGGTCCCAGCCATCAGCGTGCCGATCAATAAGGTGAAAAGCTATCGCGCCGCTCATGCCTTTCCAATCCTGATCCATGCCTTCAAACTCGGGGACTGTTTGGTCTTGCTGCCGCTTCAATTGAGCCTTGAGCGATCTGATTTCAATCTCAAATGCTTTGGCTTCACACACCCTAGCGCAAGGTGCCGGGTGCTTGCCATCGGATTGCATGGCAGCCCGGTCTTGCTGCATCGCCTCTGCGCAGGCTTGCCAGCCAGCTTCAAAGCTATTCTTGGCATCGTAGTAATAGATCTCATCAATGCGTGATTCCCAGTAGGATTCCCACGCCTCTTTCATCTTGTCGCTGCTCATTTTGGTTCCTCCGCCAGCCCCCGCCAGGGCCAGTGCTGATTTGTTGATGCTGCGGCATTGAGCAGACGCGATCTGCATAGCAAATCACCACAGTGCCACCGAACACCGTCCCAGTAGGAGTAATACCACCACTTGTTCCAGCTGAGTCGTTCGTAAACCCCAATCCTGGCAGGCCTGACGCTGCCCGGAAATGCCGGGGTGCGTTTGCGTTTGTCTTTCATGTTGGCTCCTTGGGCGCTGCCGGAATCTTCATCCACGCTACCGGGGTTTCGTCTTCGTCAGGATCGCGGAACATCCACTTTGCAAAACCTGTACTGGCACCGTGCCAGTACGTTGCCCAAGCGATTTCGGGGCGACCGTCAGGCATTCGCACCAGCACCTCGCCATCGCTTTCCTGGGGGTTGGTCGATGCTGGCTGCCAGCCTGCTGGGGCTTTGGGTGCTGTGTATATAGACCGCCGCATGTCACTCACCATGCGAGCTGCGGCATCCCGGTCCTTCTGGGGTGCGCTGCTTTCAAGCACCCGTTGGACAAACCGAAGGCAGTCGTCGTGAGGCAGGAAGTCGATGGCTGACTTCTTGATGGGGTCAGCCTTCTCCGCTTCCACGATGGCTGCGCGGAGGGCTGCAATGTCAGTCTTTGCCGCATCCCATGCGTCGTGTTTCCGGTCGCTGATGCGGACTACCTCGGTAATAGTCAGTAGAGTGGCCTTAGCAGCGTCAAGTAGTGTGGTCATGGTTTCACGCTCTCATCAAAGTTGACTTCCCTCACCGTGAGCGACTTGAACCCCTTCCACAGGGCGTAGCAGGTGGCGCAGGTTACTTTTTGGCCCCTCTCAGGTAGCTTGACTCTGAATTGACCTACTGCTGGGTCGTTTCCGTCCTGGCCGCACGCCGTTATGTAATCACCATACCCGACGTTAACGAGGTGCCAATCCACTGATTTGTTTCGGATTTCTCCACCCAGGTAGCTGTGCTGATCTTCATCACCGACGATCACGCCTATGATGCTGTAATTCCCCTTCATGGCAGGGCCTCCCCGATGGCGGCAGCGGCGCGGACGATGGCGCGGCGGGTTGCTGCGTAAGGGTCGCCGTTGTAGGGCTCGATTACCTCAGTAGGGTTGGGCTCGCGCATCATGTCGCCTTGTCGGTATTGCTTGGCGATGACGCTGTGCTTCGGTTGACCGTAGACCGGATAAGGCGTCACTGCAATTCCGAGTGCTACCTGCAGCCGCAGTACATCGCCATCGTCGTAGTGTGGATTCCACATAAAAATGGGCATCTCCTTGTCATTGTTCGGCTTGGCATCTTTCAGGTAAACCCACATCCGGGCACTACCATTTCTGGCGGGCTCGTCAATTACATACCCAGCAGCCTTCGCAGCCAACTCCAGCAACTCGCGGTCAGTTTTGTTTGTGGTCATGATGTGGCTCCTTTGATCGCCGCATCAATAGCTGCGCCCAAATAAACAATGTTGTCAGGTTGGTAGTCAGTGAAGCAAACAGTCAACTCGTGAACGCCATTGCGCTCGGCGGAAATTTCAAGAGTGTCAATCAATGGCACATCTTGGGGGAGGACAATATTGAAGATTGAAGCATTTTTGAACATGGTGGCGATCCGACTATTTGATCAAAAGGGTGGGGCGGCTTGAGCTTCTCACTCCGGCGCTAGGTGGTGCCTGCGTGCCGTCAGTAACGACAACCCCGAGGACCCCTCGGCAAGGGGTTGCAGGTGCGGTCCCAGCGGCGTGCCGCCCCGTATTGGTTAAGCCGCCTGTCTTTCTTCAACAGCGCTCGGTTCTTCTGGCTCAGCCGAAAATTTGGTGAACGGCAGGGACTTGATCTTTTCGCCAAAAAACTTCCCAATGGATTCGGCCTTCACAAATGCTTCATGCGTTTCAGCGGGGACATCTGGATAGTGGTAAATCGCGCCAGCACCACGGGTAAAGGTGACTGCCAGGGTTTGGGTCACTGAGTCATAGCCGATTGCTTTGACCTGATTGCTGACGACAGGAATCAATGCGATCTGCGGGCGCGGTTGGTCGGTATAGGCTTGTGGTGCTGGGAAGGTACGGGGTGCTGTGGTTGTCATGGAAATGTCCTCGGGTTGGTGGTGTTGAATTGGTGCCTCAGGCGGGAATCGAACCGAATGGGTATCCCCCTCACGCCTTCCGGTTAAGTGCCGGGTGCTCTCCTTGAGCTACTGCGGTGAAATTGCTATGCAGCTTGCTTTGCTTGCACGGCCTGGATGTGCGCAATCAGCCGCATGAGAATCAAAGCGAAATCACGTTCCTGGTACAAGCAGGCGTTCTTCACTTTGACCGCCTCAAAGCCGAGGTTGGCCAGGAAGTCTGCTGACAGCGAAAAGCCCAGGCGCTCGCCGATTTCGCCCAGCTTCAGGGTCGGCGCTGTTGCTGCCACCGGCGCGGCGGCGCGCATGGGGATGACGTTGGCGGCAGCTTGATCTGCCTTTTTCAGCTCGGCCAGCTCCCGATCTTCTTGGGCTTTCCGCATCCGCTCAGCTTCTGCCTGCACTGCCTCCGCCGCACGGCGTTGGCCCTCTTCTTCGCGCTGGCGTGCCTGCTCTGCAGCCTGAGCTTCACGCTGGGCCTTGGCCTGCTCTTCAGCGCGAATCTTCTCCCGCTCAGATTCAAGGCGTGCGGCCTCTTTAGCCTGATGCTCAGCAATCCGCATCTTGACAAGTGCGGCCAGGTCGTCGGGTTGCTTCAGGACGATCTGCGCGGTGTCGGCAAACAGGAAAGCATGTTCACCGGCCAACTCGCGCAGCGTGGCCATGTTCAGGCTGATGCGGTCAGCAACTTCATTGGCTGCGATCTTGGCTCTGACCAGTTCGTTGTTGACGGCTTCGCGCAGGCTGTCAATAGTCCGCTTGCCCTTGATGACGCCCGGAAAATCCGTGGCGATCTGCGGCATGTAGGGCTTTCCGAGGCGCTGGTTCTGCGTGGCAATGTGCTCGCTGAACTTCAGGACACTTTCTTTCACAATGTCAGCGCGAATTTGCTCCTTGCGGGCCTTGACCAGTTTGTCAAGCTCCAACCGGGTTGCCTTCGATTCGGTAGCAATGTCGTCCAGCGTTCTGAACAACTCGTCAATGCTGGCCGTCTGGCTCAGTGCATGTGCCTTGGCAGACTTGATTCGGTCTTCAATGTCGGCGCACCACTTGACCGTGGATTCTGCTGTTGCGAAGTCAGCATCTGTTTCCAGGTTCTTGTTGATGCCACCAAACACCGCCAGGGCGCGCTCTTTGTACTCTTGCAAGTTGCTGGCCGTCACCATGCCGGTGACTTCGATGCGCAGGGCTGGCAGGGTTTCAGGCGTGCGGCCAATGGGCTTTGCTGCTGCAACTTCTGGCGGAGTGTAGGCCGCCAAGTCAGCGGAAAACTGCTCCCACCCGCCCACCAGTTGCTTGCGCAGATCGGGATCTGGGAAATACCAGCAATGGTGCTCTTCAACCAGCACATCATTTGCATCCCAGGTGGATGCCATGAACAAAATCTTCTCGCAGCCAGAGACAAAACACTGCTGCTCCATCTGAAGTCGGTACATGCGAGGGAGCAACTTGCCAGATTGCTGTTCTCGGTATTCCGGGCTGATAGTGCCCATGTCATCGAAGACGGCGCGCAATTCACCGTTCAACGTCTTATGCTCAAAGGCGATGTCTTCCAACATCGTCAGTCCGTCGAACGATGCCGACAGCTTGCCAAGCGACCCCACCACGGGGTAAAGCTCTTCGCCGATGATCTTTTCGGCCAGTGGCCGGGCTAGGGCTTCGATGCGGTGGCCTTCGTCAAACCGGCGCTGGGTGCCGGCATCAACTTCCGGGGCCAGGCCGGTGTGCATTTCATGCAGCAACTGACTGCGGGTCTTATAGGAACTGCAGCCCATCATTGCGGGGGAATCACTTGCGTTGAAATGTTCCTTGCGGTAGGCCAGCCAGGCCGGGCTGCCCTGCAGGTGCTTTACGATTTCCATACGATACCTTTCACAATTTTTCTGGTTTGTTCACGGCCAAGACCGAACGCACTTCCAAGCTCGGCCATGGTTTGATGCGGGTTTGCGGCATGCTCTGCTCGGATGGCGGCGGCGATGGCTGTAGTTGCTTTTGCATTGCTATTCGCCTCGCCGCTGCCATGCGAATTGACTATGTTTTTGCGAGCAATTTCTCGGGCTCGTTCTAAATCTCCTTTTGTCCAGTGATCGGCGCCGGCCGGGGCTTTGGCTCGGCCCTTTCGCGCCATGTCGGTCATGTTTTCCTGATGCGTCCCAGCCGAAAGATGATCCGGGTTTACGCACACCCCGATGTCGCAGGAATGCAGCAATTCCATGCCTGCCGGTATCACATTTCCAGCCATTTCAAAGAGGGCGCGATGCAGTCGAACCGTACGGCCATTCATGTGCGAATAGGCATACCTGCCTGCAGCGCCCATCCATATCCAGCAGCCCGAGAATGGGATGCGGGCAATCTTTCGCTCAATGCGCTCCGGAATATCCATGGCGGCTTCCTTTAAAGCGGTGGGGTGTTGTCAATTTCTTCTTGCGTCGTCACGGTGGTGACCACATTCATCACGCCATCGTCATCCGTGGCTGTTGTTTGGGCTGGCGGCTGCGCTGGCGTAGCTGATGCAACAATTGGCTTGCGCACGGCGGCCTGTTGGTCGGCGCTGAGATGGCCCACGGTCGATGCTTTGGCAATGATCTGGTCGGCGGTGACTTTCCCGTCAGCGATGTGCTTGCGCCAAACGTCAAGGTTTGCTGCGAACTTGTCAGCCGGATAAGCCTTGGGGCCAACAGGCTCCACCACTTCGGCCGGTCCCATGTGACGCTCGGCCGGCGTGTCCATAACCTCCTCGGCCACAGGCATACCGCGCAGCACATCAGGGAACACATCACGGAGCGCAAAGGCCCGTGCGCGCATCTGCATCATGCGTTTGGGGTACTGCGTCCAGGGGCCTTGCTTGCCCAGGAGGCCTGCCGCTTTTGCATCAGCGCGGCTGAATGTCCGCTCCTGCTCAGGCTCTCCGCGTCGTTTCACGCGGCACGTCGCCACGTCATCGGTTTGGGTTTCAATGATGTACTCGCAAACGGAGCTGCCACGCGCCAACGCAATGACAGCATCACCCCAAAGCGCAGGCCGCCCGTTGATGATGGCCAGGTTTTGGAGCGCCTGCAGCGGCTTCAGGCCAAGCTCAGAACCCCATTGCATTGCAATCAGGCAGTTACCAGGCTTTCCTTTGAAGTCTTTTGGCACCAGATCAGAGTCGGCCAAATATTGGCTGAACGTGATTGCCTGGTCGAAAGTTTGCGGGCTCAGGTCAAACTGCTGGCGAACCTGAAGCGCATTGGTTTCGGTGTGTGAGTGGTTCATATCGTCCTCAAAAGTTAAAAATCAGCCGCGCCACGACCCCGGCGACAAAGGCCAGAAGCGCAACGACGGCAATGGAAATCACAGCGGCCTTGAAAAGCCACCCAACGCATTCAAGCGCGTTTGCTGGCTCAGTCGGTGTAGGTAATTCGGAGTCAACCTCCCGCAGCCCGGGCTCTTGGATAAGGGGTGAGCTGTAGCACTCCCAAGGCGTGGGGCAGGGCTGGTTTTGGCAGGTTCGGTGGCAGGTCGTGACTGCACCTTTGCAATGGCGGCGCCGCGCTCACGGAACCGACGCGGGAAGAAATCGCAATACACGTCCGACGTCTTGTGGGCATAGAAGGCTTCGCAATGACGGAAATTGGCGCAGTTTCCGCAGGTCTTGCCTGATGGGAGTTCCATGCACGTCTTGTCATTGCACGACTTGTCGGCGCAGCAGCCGTGTGAGTGTTTTGTACTCATCGCGCACCCCCAGCCACCAGCACAGTCTCAGGCGTCCACAGAACGGCATGTGCCTCGCACATCAGCAATGCAGCCTCATACTCCTTTCGGTGTGAACTATCTTCTGCATGGTCGCGCTCAAGATTTGCGCGAAACTCGTCAAATGTGCCGAGGTTGAAACAACCAGTTTTTAGGCGCGGTCCTTGATCTGTCATCCAAAGAGTCAGCGTGTCATCCCGTGAGCCAATTGGGCCGATTGAGAAGTAAGGCCTGGCGCCAACGAGCCCCCCTTTGTCGCGCAGGTCGGCCCCGTACAGGTTGGCCCAGCGCAGTTCGGCCCCGCCCAGGTTGGCCCCGCCCAGGTCGGCCCCGTACAGGTCGGCCCCGCGCAGGTTGGCCCCGCGCAGGTTGGCCCCGCCCAGGTCGGCCCCGCCCAGGTCGGCCCCGCGCAGGTCGGCCCCGCGCAGGTCGGCCCCGCCCAGGTCGGCCCCGCGCAGGTCGGCCCCGCGCAGGTTGGCCCCGCGCAGGTTGGCCCCGCGCAGGTTGGCCCAGCGCAGGTCGGCCCCGCCCAGGTCGGCCCCGTACAGGTCGGCCCCGCGCAGGTTGGCCCCGCGC